>CEOP01022216.1_pt1 | contig 14226 bp, 12 predicted proteins | sample 361301 | NCBI WGS metagenome assembly CEOP01 (sample SAMEA2619548, study PRJEB7988) | marine metagenome | biome: marine biome (ENVO:00000447); feature: deep chlorophyll maximum layer (ENVO:xxxxxxxx); material: "saline water (ENVO:00002010), including plankton (ENVO:xxxxxxxx)" | depth 55 m
AAATAATCTTTTAAAATTATTTTACGGATTATTTCAGCTCCTTTAGTTCCACCTGGTTCCCTTGTGAGTAGAGTATTTTTAAATATTTTTTTTAGTTTTTTATATAATACATTTGCTTGAAAAGATTTTCCACTACCTTCTATTCCTTCGAAAACAATAAAAAATGCTTTTTTATACATCGCCCCAAATTAAATAATTTAAAGACATAAATAAACTTTGTAAGAAATTTACCTTATCAACTTTTTCGGAGGCATAAATTGGGACATTTTTTAAAAGCTTATCTTTAATTAAAATTTCAATTTCTCCAATTTTTTGTTCTTTTTCAACAGGAGCTTTAATTGGACCGTTGTATTTTAAATTTACTTTTAAATTTCTGGTCTCTTTTTTTTTTAAAGTTATAAAAATATTTTCTTTAGTAATTCCTTTAATTTCTTTTTCTTTACCTAACCACGATTTAATTGGAAATATTGTTTCATTCTTTCTAGAAATTTCAAAAGTTTCAGTGTTTCTAAACCCCCAGCTTAATAATCTTAAAGAGCCATTAGATCTTGAGTTTTTAGTTTGAAATCCACTTGCAACAGCAATTAATCTTCTTTCTTCTCTTTTCATCGTGCTAGCTAATGAATATTTTTCTACTGCTAGATAACCTGTTTTTATTCCATCTACACCAACTCTTTTATATAATAATGGATTTCTATTTCCTTGAGTAATTGGATCTCCACCTGTTCTATCCCAAGTAAATTTAGTTTCTTTAAATAATTCATAATATTCAGGATAATTTTTAATTAAATATTGAGACATCATGGCTATATCTCTAACAGTAGAATAGTTATCAGGGTCGTTTATACCAGATGAATTTGCAAAATTTGTATTTGTCATACCTAATTCACTAGCTTTTTCATTCATAATTTCTGCAAAATTTTCCTCAGAACCTGCTATTCCTTCTGCAATAGCTAAACAAGCGTCATTACCTGAAGCTATAATTATTCCTTTTAGTAAATTTTCAACTGAAACTTCATCATTTACCATTAAAAACATCGAAGAATATCCGCTTTGAGATAATCTCCATGCTTTTTCAGAAATAATAAATTTGTCTTCTAATTGAAGTTTGTTTTGATTTAATAAATCAAAAACAATAATAGAAGTCATAATTTTTGTCATTGAAGCAGGATAGATACTCATATCTGGTTCTAATTCAAAGATTATTTCATTAGAGTCATGATCAATTAAAATGGCCGTTTTTACATCAATTTTTGGATTTGAATATAGATTAGAAAAAAATAAAGAATAAATAAATACAAAAATAAAAGTAAATCTATTCATAAATTTTTATATCAACCTCATCAAAGTTTATTTGTTTAAGTGCAATGTAATCATTTTTCATCTTTTTAATAGTGTTATATGGACCTAAAAACACCTCAAAATTATGTTTATTTATTTTTACAATTGATATTTTCTTGTCACTAAAATGTATAGATTCGGTTTTTATCCTTTTTTTTAACATATTAGCCGACTCCAATGAGTAAAAATTACCCAAGATTATCATAAATCGTTGCTGAGAACTTGTATGATCTCTTGTCTTTTTGCTTATATTACTAATATTTACTTTTTCTATGGGCGCACTATCGTGTATTTGTTTTTCTTCATCATGAGTTTCAGCTTTTTTAGCAACAAACGACTTATTCTTTCTAAGTTGTTCGATTTCAATAAATGGAACATTATCATCTAAACCAATTTTTTGAGAAACTGCTTGCGTGATTAATATTTTATAAAATTCTGGGTAATCAATTTTATATTTATTTTTTACAATTATACTTTTGCCATTGTTGGGGTTTGTAATTTTAATTAAAGCCCCGCTTCTTAAACTATTGTGTCCAACAACTAACTGATTTCCATCAATTTTTTTTTTGATAATTTTATTTATATAATCTTCTTCAGTATAAATGTAAGCAAACCCTTTTGAACTTAAATTAGGTTTTTTATAATTATTACTATTTCCTGATGCACAAGAAAATAAAAATAAAAATATAAAAAAATATTTATATTTCATTTTCAAATTTTTCTTTAAGTGTACAAACAGCCAAAGCAAATCTTAATGATCTATTCCACTTTAAAATTAACTCATAATTACTAAATACTAAAAAGGCAGGTTTTAGATTGTTAGATCCCGGTATAATATCTTTGTCTGGAGTAATTATAGCAGCAGTCATTTTATCGTAAGAAGAATACTTTTCTGAGTCTTTTATAAACTGTTTAAGATACTTTACTTTTTTTTTATTTTTAAGTTTTTTAGCAGAAGTATTTAAATATTTCTTTGGTATATTTTCATTTAGATCAATTCTTACATAACAAGGTGAATTCGATTGCCATCCAATTTTCTTAATATAATTAGCAGCTGATGCAAAAGAATCTTCTATTTTTTTTAACTCAATATCTGAGTTTTTATTATAATCAATCGCATACTGCTTAATTGTTGAAGGCATAAATTGAAAATTTCCAAACGCTCCAGCCCAAGAGCCGTAAAGTATGTCTTTATCTATAATATTTTCATCAATTAATTTTAATAAAATAATTAATTCTTTTGTAAAAAAATCACTTCTTCTTTTGTCGAAACTTAAAGTTGCTAGAGATGAAAGGATGTCCATTTTACCCAAATATTTTCCATAATTTGTTTCTATGCCCATCAATGCTAACAAAAGTTCTTTTTCTACTGAAAATTTATTTTCGATTATATTAATTAATTTTTTCTCTTTAGAATATAAAAGTAACCCATTTTTAACTTTTTTATTATTTGCTCTTTTGTTTATATAAGTAGCAGTATCTTCATAAAATTCTGGTTGATATCGATCATACTCAATTACTTTGGGTAAAAATCTTACATCTTGTAAATTTTCATTTATAGTAGTCTTTGAAATTCCTTCGGCTAAAGCAATTTTTTTAAAATCATCTAACCATATTTTAAAGCCAGCTTCATTAGCTGCAAGTTCAATATTTAATAATATTAAATATAGTGTAAAAATTAATTTAATTAACAATTTGACCATTTTTTTAAATATCATAAATACATTATTTAAACTAGTATTCGAAAAATAAATAAGATTATTGTTATTTTTTCACAATAATAGTATTAGTTGTTTAAGTTTCATATTTGGAGAGGTGGCTGAGCGGTTGAAAGCACTGGTCTTGAAAACCAGCAACGGGGCAACTCGTTCGTGGGTTCGAATCCCACCCTCTCCGCCATTATATTTTAAATTTACTGAAAATTTCTAATATTTTACTTTTTTTAATGCTCTTATCTATTTTTTTAGTTTGGTAAAAATTATAGATGACTTCATCTTCCATATTTAAAAAGTCAAACAAATCTTCAAGTTCCTCTTTAGAAAATTTGTTAATATATTTATCAACAAATTTACTAAGCAATATGTCCATCTCCTTTGTACCGCGATAATTTGCTCTATAAATTATTTTTTTCTTTAAAGTTTCTAATTCAATCATTTAATTAATGTATTATATATTAACTATGACCATTTTTAAAAACAAAGATGATCTTTTTAAGAAAATATCTTTTTTAAAAGGAGTTGGCCCCAAACTAACCAAATATTTAAAGAATAAAAGAATTGAAAAGATTAATGATTTGCTTTGGCACTTCCCATATTCGTCAACTGATAGATCAAGTATGACAACTCTTAATAAATTGGAAGTAGGAAAAATTCAAACTATTAAAGTCAAGGTTTTAAAATATAATTTTCCAAGAATAAGAAATTTACCAAATAAAGTAATATGCGAAGATGAATTTGGTAAAATTGACATAATTTTCTTCAATAGTAGAGAAGGATATATTCGAGCCATCTTACCAATAAACAAATGGGTTTTAATAAGTGGAAAAATTAATTTTTATAAAACTAAATATCAAATAACAAATCCAAGTTATATTACATCAATAGAAAATATAGAGTATGTAAAAAAAAACATTCCAAAATATTCTCTGACAGAGGGTTTAAACGAAAAATCTTATAGAAAAATAATTGAAAAAGTTATTAATAATCTTCCCGATTTAGAGGAATGGCATGATAAAGAAATATTAAAAAAATTTGGATTTAAGTCTTGGAATGAGTCTGTTCTAAAAATTCATAATTTCGAGAATACTGACAAAGTTAATAATAAATATATAAGGAGATTAGCTTTAGATGAAATATTGTCAAATTTGATAGTTCTCTCGCAGAACAGAAAAAAATTTAAAGAATCGAAAAAAGAAAGTAAATTATTTAACAATTCTTTGGCCAATAAAATAATTAAAAATCTAGATTTCAATTTAACCGAAAATCAAAAGGAAATAATAAAAGAAATAAATGAAGATTTAAGATCTGATAAAAAGATGTTTCGTATTCTACAAGGTGATGTTGGTTCTGGAAAGACTATTGTTTCATTTATGACTGTAGCAAATGTTCTAGAAATAGGTTGTCAATCAGCTTTAATGGCACCTACAGCTATACTAGCCAATCAACATTTTAATTTAGCTAAAAAAGTGTTTGATGGAACCAAAATTAGAATAAATCTTTTAACTGGTAAAACTGAAGCTAAATTAAAAAAAAAAATACTCGATGATTTGAAAAATGGTGAAATCGATTTATTAATTGGAACTCATGCTTTATTTCAAAAGAAAATAGATTTTAAAAACTTGGGTTACATCGTTATAGATGAACAACATAAATTTGGGGTTAAACAAAGAATGTCTTTGGCCGACAAAGGTGGAAAAAATTGTGATGTTTTATTAATGTCAGCAACTCCAATACCTAGAACTATGATGCTAACAGTTTATGGTGATATGGATGTTTCAAGGTTAACTGAAAAACCTAAAAACAGACTGCCTATATTAACTTATTCCAAACCAGAAAAAAAAATTGATGACTTAATTGAAATTATAAAAAAAAATATATCTCAAAATAACCAAGTTTTTTGGGTGTGTCCTTTAATAAAAGAGTCACAAATTTTAGATTATTCTTCTGTCAAAACAAGATTTGAATGGCTTAAAAAAAAATTTCCTAATGAAACAAGTATTTTACATGGTGAATTAAAACAAAATGAAAAGGATTTAGTATTGGAAAAATTTTTGAAAAAAAAAATAAAATTATTAGTTTCTACAACAGTTATAGAAGTTGGGATTGATTTTCCAGACGCTAATTTAATAATTATTGAAAATGCAAATAAATTTGGTTTGGCTCAGTTGCATCAATTGCGAGGTAGAGTTGGTAGAGGTCACAAACAAGGAAAATGTGTATTATTATTTAAAGATAATCTTTCAAAAAATAGTGTCCAAAGAATTAAAATTTTAAAAAAATCAAGTGATGGTTTTTTTATAGCTGAAGAAGATATGAAAATGAGAGGATTTGGTGATATTATAGGTTATCAACAAAGCGGTGAAAAATTTTTTAAAATTGCAGATCCTATTAATCATAGCGATCTTTTTATTTATGCTGAAAATTATTTAAAAAAAATAGAGAATGAAAATTTAGATAGATTTGATTTTTTGGTAAAATTACATGATAGAGCGGAAATTATTTACTCTAAAGAAGATTAATCAATATCAGATGTTCCAGCAGATACAATAAATTTAGATGCTTGTTCGAAAGTTATATCTAAAAAAATTAAGTTTTTTTTCGGCACCATTAACAAAAAACCACTCGTAGGATTTGGAGTTGTTGGCACAAAAACATTTACAAGTTCGTTCCCAATTTTATCGTTAATAATTCCTTTGTTTTCTTTTGTTGCGAACCCTACTGCCCACACATCTTTTTTAGGATATTCAAGCAAAACTACACTTTTTTGTTTGTTATCGCTTTTTGTTAAACTTTCTGTCATTTGGTTAATTGCAGAATAAATAGTTCTCAGAATTGGAATTCTTTTTAAAATCCTATTGATTAATTCAAATATTTTTTTACCTAAAAATGATAACGATAACCAACCTATAAATGTAATTATGATTACTGCGATTATAATTTCGATACCAGGTATTTCAAAAGGTAAATAGTAATTTGGATTTAATTCTTTAGGAAGAATTTTGGTTGATACCTTTATTATAAATAAGGACAAATATAGAGTTATACCTATGGGAATAAGAACTACTGCCCCTGCAAAAAAGTTATTTCTTAACCTTGATAAAAATGATGTTTTTTTTCGTTTTTCAGCCATTAGTTATAACTTGAATATACTATAAATATTAATATTAATATAAAAATTGCAATTAATAGTTTATTATTTAAAATCATGAGTCATATGAAGCATAACATAAATAGAAGAAAATTTCTTGGCTTATTTGGTGGTGGCTGTTGTTCAATATTAATGCCCTCTTGCGCGACTGTTCCTATCACGGAAAGAAAACAATTAAGTCTTATTCCTGAAGCTACGATAAATCGTCAAGCTGCAGCGGCATACGAAAATTTTAGAAATAAAACAAAATTAATAACAAAAGGTCCTCAATTAAAAGAAGTTAAAGAAATAGGAAAAAAAATGGAAAATGCTGTTAGCGCTTTTTTTTTAAAAAAAGGAGAGAAGGATCCCACAGCAAATTTTGGATGGGATTACGTTTTAGTTGATAATGACAAAATTGTGAACGCTTGGTGTATGCCAGGTGGTAAAATTGCTGTTTACACCGGTTTACTTAAAGTAACTCAAAATGTAGATGCACTATCAATCGTAATGGGTCATGAAATCGCTCATGCAGTAGCTAGACACTCTGTAGAAAGAGCTAGTCAAGCAATGACGATAAATATAGGAACAGCTGTAGCAGATATTTTTACCGGAGGTGCGGTAAGTCAAGCCAGAAATCAAGTTGGTCAAACGACAGGTATGGATATTTACAGGATAGGTATAATGAATCCTTTCGGACGTAAACAAGAAACTGAAGCAGATTATATGGGTTTAATTTTTTCTTCTTTATCTGGATATGACATAAGAGAGTCGGTAAAGTTATGGGAAAGAATGGCAAAAAGAAACAAAGGTAAAGAACCCCCTGTTTTTTTAAGTACCCACCCTTCAAGTGAAAAAAGAATTCAAAATTTGGAACAGTGGATAAGAGAAGTTATTATTAAGTATCCACCAATATCAACTTAAATTGATTTGGTGAGCCCTGATGGACTCGAACCATCGACACCCTCCTTAAAAGGGAGGTGCTCTACCAACTGAGCTAAGGGCCCGAAAAACATTCTTTTACATATAAATTATCAAGAATTCAATAAGATTTATCAATTAAATAATTTAATATATCTGTTATAAAATTTGTTAAACGTGCGACTCTTAATACTTTTTCTAATTTCTCTCATAAATTGTTGATAAAAGTTTATATTATGCAAGGAAATTAGCATTGAGGCTAAAAGTTCATTTGTTTTTATCAAATGATTTAAATAACTTTTTGAATATTGATTTAAATATCTAAGATCACAATTTTTATCTAGAGGGTTTTTATCATTTTTATACTTTGAGTTTTTAAGATTAACTTTACCCTCCCATGTAAAAGCTAATCCTGTTCTACCGGATCTAGTAGGCAATACACAATCAAACATATCTACACCTTCACTTATAGCTCCCAATATGTCTGAAGGAGTTCCAACTCCCATTAAATATCTTGGCTTATTTTTTGGCATAAATGAGGTTATATACTTAACTGTTTCGAACATTTCTTTTTGAGTCTCACCAACAGCCAATCCGCCGATAGCATAACCATCAAAATTTATATCTAAAAGTTTTTGTAAGCTCTCAACTCTCAAATCGTTAAATAAACCACCTTGAATAATACCAAATAATCCCTTGCTTTTAATATTACCAAACTCAATTTTACATCTTTTTGCCCAATTTGTTGATGTCTCTATAGCATTAATTAAGATGTCTCTATTTTTAGTTAGTTTAGGACACTCGTCTAATACCATTAATATGTCAGAATTAATTGATTTTTGAATTTTTATACTTTTTTCTGGACTGAGAATGATTTTCTTTCCATCTATATGGGATCGAAATATTGCGCCAACATCTTTATCAATTTTGTTTAATTTGGATAATGACATTATTTGGAAACCACCAGAGTCAGTTAAAATTGGTTTTTGCCAATTCATAAAATTATGTAATCCATCAAATTTTTCCAATATCTGAGTTCCAGGTCTAAGCATTAAATGATATGTATTACCCAAAATAATTTGAGATCCAGTTTTTTTTAAATCATCTACGAATAAACCTTTAACAGTACCTAATGTTCCTACAGGCATAAAGGCTGGAGTGTCAATTTCACCTCTGGGAGTTTTTATTTTTCCTAATCTAGCTTTTTTAAAATTTTTAATTACTTTGAAAGAAAAAACTTTTTTTTTCATCTAAAGTTATTTCAACTTTAAACTTATAATTTTATCTGGATCTTTAACTGATCCATTGGGACCGTCACCTTTTTTAATATTATCAATAAATTCCATTCCTTTTACAACTTTACCAAACACTGTGTATTGTCTATCTAAATGTGGAGCTGGTTTAAAACAAATAAAAAATTGACTATTAGCGCTGTTAGGGTCTGAAGATCTCGCTGCTGAAAGTATGCCTCTATCATGAGGAATATCTGAAAATTCAGATTTTAAATCAGGTAAGTCAGATCCACCTGTTCCAGCAAGCGACAAATTAAATTCTTTAGAATTTGAATTACCAAACTTAACGTCTCCGCTCTGGGCCATGAAGCCATCGATTACTCTGTGAAATACAACGCCATTGTACAAACCTTTTTCTGCTAACTCCTTAAATCTCTTAACATGATTAGGTGCTGCATCTTCATAAAGTTCAATTTCTACTTCGCCATCTTTTAATTTAAGTATCATATTATCCTCCGCTTTTAGGTTGTTAGAAAAATTTATTAACAAAAAAAAAAATAAAATAACTTTTTTCATTCAAGTTTATTTTTAAGTTCTTTTATAACTGACTTTGTTAAAAATTTATCTATTTTACCATTTAATTTAGCTATTTCTTTAACAAATTTAGATGAAATTATTTGATTTTCAACATCAGACATTAAAAATATTGTTTCTATTTTTTCATTTAACTTTTTATTCATACCGGCTAATTGAAATTCATATTCAAAATCTGATACAGCTCTTAAGCCTCTTATAATAACCTTAGCATTAAATTTTTTGCACAAATTAATAGTAAGAGAATTAAAAGGTATAACTATTATTCTTTTTTTATTTAATTTTAAATCTTTAAACAATGAGTTTCTTATTATTTCAACTCTTTCATCTGCGCTAAATAAATAATCTTTATTTATATTTTCAGCCGCAGCTACAACTACTTTATTAAAAATTTTTAATGATTTTTGTATGACATCTATATGTCCGTATGTTATTGGGTCAAATGTTCCTGGGTAGATTGCTGTACTCATAATTATTGCATATTATTATCTATTTTAATTACCGAGACAACCTTTTCTTCTCCTTTTAATTTTTTTATCCTCACACCCTGAGTATTTCTTCCAGCTGTTCTTATTTCGTTTACTGCACAACGCATAATGCTACCTTTGTCAGTCGATAAAATAATTTCATCTTCGTTTTCAACTACTATGCTTGATGCTACATTCCCATTTCTTGGAGATTTTATAATACCAATTATTCCCTTTCCGCCTCTATTAGTAACTCTATAATCAAAATAAGATGTTCGTTTTCCATAGCCATTCTCTGAAACTGATAATATAAATTTCTCTAGACCTTTTTTTAATTTTTCATCTTTTTTTATCTTTTGTAAGTCAGTCTTGCTATTGTCTAAAATTGATAATGATATTATTTCATCTCCATCAGCCAATTGCATACCTCTAATACCTTTTGAAGATCTTCCCTTAAATAACCTTAATTTACTCGACATAAACCTTATGCATTTGCCATATTTAGAGCTTAATAAAATATCTTGATTATCTTGACATATTTTAACCCCTACAATTTTATCATTCTCCGATAATTTCATAGCTATTTTCCCAGCAACATTAATATTTATAAAGTCTTCTAAAGAATTTTTTCTTACATTGCCTTTTGAAGTAACAAATATAATCTTTAAGTTTTTCCACTCATTTTCATCTTCAGGAAGAGGCATTATCGAACTTATCGAATGGTGATTTTTAAGAGGTAAAATGTTAAATATCGACTTTCCTTTTGATGCAGATGTCCCTTCGGGTATTTTATATGCCTTTATTTTATAAACTAGTCCTTGAGTGGAAAAAAAAAGCATTGGTGTATGAGTGTTCGCTGTAAAAATTTGTACAACAAAATCTTCATCTCTAGTTGTTATTCCCGTTTTACCCTTTCCGCCTCTTTTTTGGGCTTTTAAGGAAGTCAAAGGACTTCTTTTAATGTAGCCTTTGTTAGTAATATTTAATACCACCGACTCTTTTTGTATGGTCTCTTCTATATTGTAATTCAACACCGCATCTATAATCTTAGTTCTTCTTGGTACTGAAAATTTATCTTTTATCAAATTTAATTCATTTTTAATCAATTTATTTAATTCTTTTTTGGAATTTAATATCTTATTAAGATCTATAATTAATTTACTTAATTTATTAATTTCATTTTCTATTTCTGATATTCCAAAAGCTGTTAATTTTTGAAGTCTTAATTCTAATATTGCAATAACTTGTTGGTCTGATAATGAATATGAAAAAACATTTTTTTTCTTTTCGATTAAAGATACTAATTTGCTACTTTTTTTAATTTTCCATTTTTTATTGGATAAATTCTTTTTTGCCTCATCATTATTCTTTGAATTTTTTATAATTTTTATTATGGCGTCAATATTTTCAACTGCTGTGGCTAGTCCTATTAATATATGAGCTCTCTCTTCAGCTTTCTTCAAGTCAAATTTTACTCTTTTTAAAACAGTTATTTCTCTAAATTTTAAAAACTCAGATATAAATTCTTTAAGGTTTAGTATTTTTGGTTTGTTATCTACTAAAGCTAAAGTATTAAAACCAAAAGAACTCTCCACATTTGTTAACTTATAAAGTTGTCTCCTTATGGTTTCAGGTTCTACACCTCTTCTTAACTCAATTACAATTCTAATACCCTCGCGATTTGACTCATCTCTGATATCACTTATACCTTCAATTTTTTTATCTCTAGCCAACAAAGCTATTTTTTCATTTAGAACAGATTTATTTATTTGATATGGAATAGATTTAATGACTAGTATTGATCTCCCATTTTTTTTTTCTTCAAATTCAATTTCTCCTCTAATTTTAAAAGATCCTCTTCCTTTGTTATATCCTTGTTTAATAAAATCTTTTCCTATAATTAAACCGCCAGTAGGAAAATCTGGACCAGGTATATGTTTCATTAACTGTGTAATTGTAATATTTTGATTGTCTATTAATGCGTTTGTTGCATCTATCACTTCTCCAAGATTATGAGGGGGGATACTGGTTGCCATACCAACGGCTATCCCACCAGCTCCGTTTACTAAGAGATTAGGATATTGAGAAGGAAGAACAGTAGGTTCTTTTTCTGTCTCATCGTAATTATTTCTAAATGAAACCGTGTCTTTTTCTAAATCCTCAGTTAAATATTGAGATATTTTTCCTAACTTAGTCTCTGTATATCTCATCGCTGCTGGAGGATCGCCATCTATTGAACCAAAGTTTCCTTGTCCTTTTAATAGAGGCACGCTCATAGAAAAATCTTGTACAAGTCTCACTAGAGCATCATACACAGCTTGATCTCCATGAGGGTGATATTTACCAATTACGTCTCCTACTATCCTAGCTGATTTTCTAAAGTTTTTTGCCCAATCATATCCACCTTTGTACATCGCATAAATTATTCTCCTATGAACAGGTTTAAGACCATCTCTAACATCAGGAAGTGCTCTACTAACAATTACACTCATTGCGTAAGAAAGATACGAAGAACTCATTTCATTTCTTACTAATATCGGTTTTGTGTTATTGTTAATTTTGGTATCTGTTTTTTCCATATATTAAAATGGAATTTCGTCGTCTAAATCATTTTTATCCTGATTTAAATTATCTTCTGGAAGAGAACTTTTGTTTTCTGAGACTAAGTTAGATTCAGAATTTTTATTTCCCCTGCTGTCTAACATCGTTAAATTTGAATTATAGCCTTGCAAAATTATTTCTGTGGAATATTTATCTTGGCCTGTACTTTCGTCTTTCCATTTACGAGTGCTTAATTGACCTTCGATGTAAATATTTGCCCCTTTTTTTAAATATTGTTGAACCACACCGACTAGTCCTTCATTAAAAATTACAACACGGTGCCATTCTGTTTTTTCTTTTTTTTCACCGGAATTTTTGTCTTTCCAGGTCTGACTAGTAGCAATGCTGAGTCTTGCGACGTTTTTTCCGTTAACCATTTGTTTAATCTCAGGATCTGCCCCTAATCTACCTATTAATTGAACTTTATTTAGACTGCCGGCCATATAAATTTTTTTGAATAGTTGTTGATTTATAATTATATTAATGAATTATTTATATCATAAATGAATGTATATTATAAGTCGTTTATTAAATGTGTTAACAAAATATGCTTAAAAAAATCGTTATAAAAGGGGCAAAAGAACATAACTTAAAAAATGTTTCTCTTGAAGTACCAAAAGACAAATTGGTGGTGATAACAGGTCTGTCTGGTTCGGGTAAATCTTCGCTTGCATTTGACACTATATATGCTGAAGGACAAAGACGGTATGTTGAAAGTTTATCTGCATATGCTCGTCAATTTCTTGATAAAATGAAAAAACCGAATGTTGATTTTATTGAAGGTTTAAGTCCTGCAATTTCAATAGAGCAAAAAAATACTTCAAAAAATCCTAGATCAACAGTAGCAACCGTGACAGAAATCTATGATTATATGAGAGTTCTTTTTGCGAGAGCAGGTGTCCCCTATTCGCCTTTTACTGGAAAACCCATCGTATCACAATCCGTGAGCGATATGGTAGATAAAATAAAAGTTCTTCCAAAAAGTAATACAATACATCTATTAGCTCCTATTGTGAGAGGGCGTAAAGGTGAATATAGAAAAGAAATTTTAAATTACAAAAAAAGAGGGTTTCAAAAAATTAAAGTTGATGGAAAATATTATAATATTGATGATTTTCCAAATTTAAACAAAAAATTAAAACACGATATTTCAATAATTGTTGATAGAATAGTAATCAATTCCTCAATAGGTAATAGATTGGCTGATAGTGTTGAAACTGCTCTAAATTTATCTAATGGATTACTTGTAATAGAATACGAAAACGAAAGTTTGCCTAAAAAATTTAGGAAGATTGAAACTATAACTTTTTCATCTAAGTTTTCATGCCCGGAGAGTGGTTTTACGATTGAGGAAATAGAACCAAGGCTATTTTCTTTTAATTCACCTTACGGAGCCTGCGAAGAGTGTGAGGGTATTGGTAGCAATCTTAATGTTGATCCAAAATTAGTAATACAAGATGAAAATAAATCTCTTCAAGAAGGTGCTATTGTGCCTTGGTCAAAAAGCTCAAGTTTATACTATGCTCAAACTTTAGCTTCACTAGCAAAACATTACAAATTTTCTTTAAATGAAAAATGGAAAAAAATACCAAAAAAAATACAAGAAATTATTTTATACGGATCTGATGACGAAGAAATTAAATTTTCATATGATGATAACTACGAGAAATATACAACAAAAAAACCTTTTGAAGGTGTGATTAATAATTTAGAAAGAAGATATTTAGAAACAGATAGTGAGTGGAAAAGAGAAGAAATTGCACAATATCAGTCAGAGTCAAATTGTGATAAATGTAAAGGTTTGCGTTTAAAAGATGAAGCATTGTGTGTAAAGATAAACCAACTAAATATTAGTCAAATAACCCATAAATCAATAGAACAAGCTAAAAAATGGTTTGATGAATTGCCAAATTATCTTGATAGTAAGCAAGTTAAAATAGCTCAACATATTTTAAAAGAAATTAATGAAAGATTAAATTTTTTATTAAATGTTGGATTAAACTATTTAACATTATCAAGAGAGTCAGGAACTCTTTCTGGAGGAGAGGCTCAAAGAATACGACTAGCGTCTCAAATAGGTTCTGGTTTGACTGGAGTATTATATGTATTAGACGAACCTTCTATTGGCTTACATCAAAGAGATAATAAAAAACTTATTGCTGCTTTGAAAAAATTAAGAGACTTAGGAAATACTGTAATTGTAGTAGAGCACGATATTGAAACTA
>CEOP01103814.1_pt1 | contig 14175 bp, 12 predicted proteins | sample 361301 | NCBI WGS metagenome assembly CEOP01 (sample SAMEA2619548, study PRJEB7988) | marine metagenome | biome: marine biome (ENVO:00000447); feature: deep chlorophyll maximum layer (ENVO:xxxxxxxx); material: "saline water (ENVO:00002010), including plankton (ENVO:xxxxxxxx)" | depth 55 m
CAATTTAAAGCTTTGTTATGATGATGATCAGGGCCAGATACAGATGCGATTCTTATTGTTTGTGCATTTGCTGATTGCAAACCCATTACAAAAAGAAAAGCAAAAAGTATTTTGGATATTTTCTTAATCATTTTGCTCCTTTCGATTTATGTATAGCTAATATATACAATATCAATATACATAAAATTACAATCAAAAATTTTTTGAAATTACAATTTACGGTTGTTATAAAATTGCCCAGTCATCAGCAGAATTTACTAATAAATTGTTTAAAGGTCTTGCGCCTTCAGGAGTTATTTCTACAACTTGTTCTACCCTTAAGCCTTGTTCCTCTAGATCATGAAGATCTAATTTTACTGCTAACGTCATTTTTGGATACAAAATGAAATCACTTGTTTTGTTTAGATCTGGAAATTCAACTACATCTAAACCTACACCGTGACCAGTTCCTCTAGTGCCTGATACATAAGGGGAAAAATTACCATCAAGATTAAGAGGTTTAAGGTCCTCAAAAAAACTATCATGCACACTAGTGGCTTTGGTTTGAGATCTAATAGACTTAATTGTTTTTTTTAAAATTTTATGTGAATTGATTAAAGCATTTAATTTAAACTTAGATGCTCCAGGCATTAAAAATGTTAACCCGCCATCATTACAATAGTTGCCAATAGCTGGGTTAAAATCAATCATTAATAATTCACCTTTTTCAATTTTTTTATCTGTGGCTCGCCATGCAGGAAATTTTGTATTTTTTCCTGACATTACTACCGTTGCAGATCCAAGATCAGCACCTAATTGCCTTCCTAAAAAATCCGAATGGGCAACTATTTGTTGCTCTGTCATTCCAACTTTTATAATTCCTTTCAATTCAGTAAGCACTTGATCGTTAATTGCAGCAGCCCTTTCCATTAGTTCGATTTCTTTTTCGCTTTTAATTTTTCTCATATTGTCAAGAATTTTTGTTTCTATTTGAAAATTAATATCTGGCATTGCTGAAGTAAAAATATCTCTTAAGTAAAATGGCATTAAGTGCTCACCAGCTATACCTATTTTATTACCTTTTTTATTAAATTTTTTTAATAAATCTGTAATTTCAGTTTCAAATTTATGATGTTGTAAAATTTTATTAATCCAAACAGTTTCTTTTGCAGAGTAATAATTAAGTCTACCAATAACTAATATTGGATCCTCATTTTCCATTAAAATTAATGTTTGAGGAGATTCTTCAATTACATTTATTGGTTTGTAACCTGTAAAATAAGTGCAGTAACCTGACCTATATTCATCTGAATAGATGATTATACCGCTTAACCCTTTATCCTTGATTAATTTTCTTAATCTTTCTACCCTATCTTTTAATTCTTTATCACTAATATAGTTCATTATATATATAGAAAATATATATTTTATATATATAATTTCAAAAATGAATACAATTAAAAAATTCATTCTTTCTTCGCTAACAGATGACGATGGAAACATAAATAAAGATTTTGTCAGTTTGTTATTTAGACCAATTATAGCAACTCTTTATCTTGTAATGATTGTTATAACTTTTGCACAAGTTATTTTCAGATATCTATTAAACTCTGCTTTGCCGTGGGCAGGAGAATTAGCGATCTTTTTGTTTATTTGGATAATCTTTTTAGGAGCTTCAATAGCTCTTATGAAAGGAGTCCACATAGGGGTTGATATATTTACAAATTTTTTAAGTCCAAAATATAAAAAATATAATTTAGTTCTGATTAACATTTTAATAATTTCCTTTTGTTTATTGGTTTTATTTGGATCAGCTCCTTTAATTATAGATAACTTTTCACAAAGATCACCAGCTCTAGAGATTAGACTTTCTTATATTTATGCTTGTATTCCAATTACTATGATTTCTATGATTTTTATTTCATTACAAAAAATCAATAAAATCTTGAGAGATCTTTAATGCTTGCTATTTTATTTACAGCTTTTTTTTTACTATTATTTATTAATTTACCAGTTGCATATGCAATAGGTTTTTCATCAATGCTCGCGCTTAACTTTTATGGAGATTTACCATTTAGCGCAATTGTAACTAGAATGTATTCCGGGGTTGATTCATTTACTTTATTAGCAATTCCTTTTTTCATTGCAGCGGGCGAAATTATGAATGAAAGCGGAATTACAGACAAAATAGTTTCATTTTCAAAAAATTTAGTTGGTCACATTAAAGGTGGCCTTGCTCATGTTTCTATAGTTTCAAGTATGTTTTTTTCAGGTATTTCTGGATCAGCAACGGCAGATGCCTCAGCTTTAGGCTCGATGTTGATTCCGGCTATGAAAAAAAGTGGAATTGATACTGATTTTGCAGTTTCTGTAAGCGCAAGCTCTAGTGCGATCGGACCAATAATACCTCCAAGTATTTTATTTGTAATTTATGGTTCGATAGCAAATGTATCAATTGCAAAACTTTTTTTAGGTGGCGTTATACCCGGTCTACTTATTGGTTTTGGTTTGATGTTTGTTACATATTTTTACGCTAAAAAAAGAGGTTATCCATCAGAAAAAAGAGCTACTTTGGTTGAATTATTAAAATCATTTTTAGACTCTTTGGTAGCTTTAATGATGCCAGTTATTATTTTAGGAGGAATTTTTGGAGGCATATTCACCGCAACAGAAGCCGGGGTCGTTGCAGTTTTTTATGCAATCATAGTCGGTATTTTTGTTTATAAAAAAATTAAAATTTCAGATCTAGGAAGAATTCTTTTAAGAGCATCTATTACAACCTCTATAGCTTTATTTGTTATTTCAGCTTCAAGTGCATTTGCTTGGACCTTAGCTTGGGAAGGTTTTGGAGATGTAGCTTTAAATTTTTTAGTTACTTTAAGTGATAATCCCAAAATGATTTTATTTCTGATTTTAATTTTTGTTTTAGTTCTTGGACTCTTTGTTGAAGGAATACCTGTTTTAATTATTTTATCACCGGTAATGTTGCCAGTTATTAATGGTTTAGGCATAGATCCAGCATATTTTGGAGTTTTATTAGTTATGGCTGTTGTAATCGGATCTGTTACACCACCTGTGGGAATTTTAACTTATATTTCATGCGCTATAGCAAACACCACTATTTCTAAAGTATTTTGGACATTATGGCCATTTTGCGGGATAATGGTCTTAATTTTATTTTTATCAATTTTATATCCTGGAATAATCACATTATTTTTTTAAATGAAAAAAATTAAAAAAATTTTAATAACTGGGGCAGCAGGTTTATGCGGAACCGTTTTATACGATGGATTATTAAAAAGAGGGTACAGAATTATTTCATGTGATAAACAAACATCACCTAGTAATGCTGCAAAAAAAATTAACTTAAAAGTAAATAAAAAAATAAAAAAAATTGATTTAAGAAATTTTAAAAGTCTTATTAAAATCACCAAAGGCATAGATGCAGCTATTCATTTTGGAGGCATACCTCGACATACATCAAAAGAAGATATTTATTATAAAATTTTAGATAATAATATCTCAGGAACTTATAATCTTTTCGAAGCATGCAGAATAAATAAAGTTAAAAGAATTATTTTTGCTAGCTCGGCACATGTCATAGGTTTTCATAATCGAAAAAAAAAAATTGATGAAAAATGTACTTTAAGACCAGATTCACATTATGCAGTTAGCAAATGTTTTGGTGAAGCGCTTGCTAGCTTATATTCAGATAAATATAATATTAAAACAATGAGCATAAGAATAGGTTCAGTTCTACCCAAGCCAACTGATGAAAGATTTCTTTCAACATGGATAAGTTTTAGAGATCTAGTCCATTTAGTAGATGTTGGTCTTCAAAGCCTTAAACTTCACTGTTCTGTTGTTTACGGCATATCTAAAAATAAAAGATCTTGGTGGAAAAATACTAGTGCTTATAAATTGGGTTACAAACCAAAAGATAATGCTGAGAAATATTTAAGTAATTCTATTACAAAAAATGAAAAAAAAGATCCAATTGCTCTCAAGTTTTATGGTGGAGTGTTCACTTCAGATCAATTCAAGGGAAATTTAAGAGATATATTAAAAAAATAAAAGAATTAATGAAAATAAAAAAAATTTCTCCAGTTTGTATTCATATGCCTTTTGAACATGGTGCTGAAAAAAAAAAATTGCATGGGCAAGATTGGAAAAAATTAGAATTTGTTTTTATTAAAGTAGAAATGGACAATGGAATAATCGGGTGGGGTGAAGCATTTGGTTATGTATCATGGAAGCCCGTCAAAATTGCTATAGAGGAAATGGTTGCACCGTTATTAATAGGAGTCGAAGTTGATAATTCTAAGGATATAATTGAAATTTCGAATAAGATCCAAAAAACTTTACATATTTTTGGCAGGTATGGAATCACAATGTTTGCTATTTCAGGTATAGAAATTGCTATTTGGGATGCGTTAGGAAAAGATAAAAAATTACCTTTACATGCATTATTAGGTAAAAAAAAGAAAGAGCAGTTTAGTGCTTATGCAAGCCTATTTAGATATTCAAACAATAATTTAGTGGAAAAAAAATGCCAAGAAGCAATAGATAGAGGTTTTCAAATTATTAAACTTCATGAAATTGAAGAAAAGAATATTAGTACAGCACGAAATTTTTTAGGTTCTGATTTTAAACTTATGACTGATTTTAATTGTTCATGGACTTTTGATAAAATTATTGAAAAGGAAAATTTTTTTAGAAAAGTAAATTTATTTTGGTTAGAAGAACCAATATTTCCACCAGAAGATTTTGAAAAATTATCTATCATTAGAGATAAATGTAATATTCCAGTAGCAATTGGAGAAAACGCATGTACAAGCTTAGAGTTTGAAAAAATGATTAAGTTTAATGCTGTAGATTTTTGTCAACCGTCTGTAATTAAAGTTGGTGGAATATCCGAGATGATTAAAATATTAAGATTGTCCGAAAAAAATAATAAAAATTTTATGCCTCACACTGCATATTTTGGACCCGGTTTTCTAGCTTCATTACATGTTGCTTCATTAACAAATAAAGAGACATTTATAGAAAGATTTTGGTTAGATTTAGCAGAGGAATTTTATCCAGGCTTTACTAAAGCTAAAAATGGAAAATATTTATTACCTGATGGTCACGGGTTAGGTTATGATATTGATGAAAAACTTATTAATAGATTTAAAGTAAATTAAAAAAATGAGAAAAAATAAAATAAAAGAGATGATGAAAGATGGTAAGCCAGTTATTAACGGTTGGTTATCAATACCAAGCACTGTTTCAACTGAGGCTATGGCTCATCAAGGGTGGGACTCCTTAACGATAGATGTTCAACATGGTTTAGTAGACTATACAAATGTACTTCCTATGCTTCAGACAATTTCCTCAACAAATGTAACTCCTTTAACAAGAGTAAACTGGAATGAACCAGGACAAATAATGAAATTACTTGATGCCGGCAGTTATGGAGTTATTTGTCCAATGGTAAGTAATAAAGAACAAGCTGAAAATTTCGTTCAAGCTTGTATGTATCCGCCAAACGGTTACAGGAGCTTCGGGCCTATAAGAGGTTTAATTTATGGAGGAAGTGATTACGCTAAACATGCGGATAACGAAATGTTAAAATTTGCAATGATAGAAACAAAAGAAGCTCTGGATAAACTAAATGAAATTATGTCAGTGAAAGGTTTGGATGGAATTTACATTGGTCCAGCAGATTTAAGCCTTTCTTTAAATGAAGAACCTGGTTTTGATAAACCAGAGAATTCAAAAGTCTATTCTGAAATACTTAGAATTTTAGAACATGCAAAAAAAAATAATATTTTTGCAGGAATTCATAATGGAACTCCTGAGTATGCAAAAAAAATGATAGATAAGGGTTTTAATTTTGTTACTGTAAGTGCTGATTTAAAAGCAATGACGTCTGGCGCAAAGGAAATAGTTGAAAAGATGAAAGGCCCATTAAATTTAAAAAAAACTAAGTCTTACTGATATAATTTAATTGCCTTTTAAATTTTGTAGTTTTTGAATCAAACATATTTAACTCAGATCTCGAATGATAAAAAGTTTAAATTTTAAAATAATTTTATTTGGTTTTATATTCACTTTTTTTTCAAGTTTCGGTCAGAGTTTTTTTTTAGGATTATTTAACGCACCAATTAGAAATGAACTAGGTATAACGCACGGTCAATTTGGAGGGATCTATGCTACAGCAACTATTTGCTCAAGTTTGTTGCTTATTTGGGTGGGAAAAAAAATAGATGATTATAGAATCTTAAATTATTCTTTTTTTGTAGTTATACTTTTATTTGCTTCTTCTTTATTTTTTTCATTCATTAATAGTATTTACTTTTTGGCAATTGGAATTTTTTTAATGCGTTTATCTGGACAGGGTTTAATGAGTCATGCTTCAACTACAACAATTTCAAGATTTTTTGAAAGGTCAAGAGGAAAGGCTTTAAGTACAATATGGTTTGGTTTATCTACTGCAGAATTTATATTACCTGTTCTTGTAACTTATTTTTTTCTTATATATTCCTGGAGAACTATTTGGCAGGGTATAGCTATATTAATAATCTTATTTTTACCTTTTGTAATTTTAAATACTATTAAATCTATAAATTTAGACTCTAGAGAAGCTGATCCAAATCCTAAGAACAATAAATTAAAAATTAAAAGCTGGAGAAGAAGAGATGTTTTAAAAGATTATAGGTTTTATATTGTATCACTTAATATGCTAGCTATGCCATGGATGGCAACAGGTGTTTTTGTCTATCAATCATTTATCTCTGACTCGAAAATGTGGGCCGTATATACAATACCAAAAGCTTTTATGGTTTATTCAATAACTTCTATAGTTACATTATTTGTTTCAGGTTTTTTAGTAGATAAGTTTACAGGTCGAAAGCTAATTTTATATATGAACCTTCCGCTATTACTCGCTATGTTGACTTTATTTAAATTCAATAATGAAATATTTGCTTATGTTTTTCTAGGGTTGATCGGTGTCTCGAATGGTTTAGCTAACATTTTAGGTTCTTCTACTTGGGCTGAGATATACGGTGTAAAATACATTGGAAGCATAAAAGCTTTAACTACTGCATTTATGGTATTTTCCACAGCTTTTGGTACCGCTATATTTGGATTGTTAATTGACAAAGGTTTTTCTATTGAAAATATCGCATTTGTTGGGGGTGCTTATATTGTTATATCATTAGCTTTATTAATAATTTTTAGAAAAACAATAGAACCAATAAGCTTATCAAATTAAGCTTGATTTATTTATCTTAATTGAATAAACAACTTGCAACATGGCTAGAATTACCGTCGAAGATTGTTTAGAAAAAATTGATAACCAGTATGATTTAGTTCTCTTGGCAAAAGAAAGAACTGTTCAATTAAACGCTGGATCTCCAATGCTAGTTGAAGAGGATAACGACAAAAGAACGATTATTTCTTTGAGAGAGATTGGTGATGGGAAGATTCCAGTTAAAGAATTAGAAGATAACGCAATTAAAAGACTTCGAAAAGAGCCTGATGAAATTGAAAAACAAGAAGAAATTGAAGAAGAAGTTAATGACGATTTTGAAAATTTGTACAAAGGACAAATTTCAAAAAGTGGTGTCGCCATTTTACCTTCAAAAAGAACAAGAAGAGTCCCAGATTCAAAAATAAGTAAACCAACAGAAAGCAATTTAGCAAAAGAAGCTGTTTCAGAATTAAAAGCTGAACAACCAGAAATTAAAGAAGAACATTTAGACGAAGAAGAACCTCTTGAACTAAAAGAAGAGGCATCAGTAGAAAAAGAAAATAAATCAGAGTAACTTATGAACAAGACTGTTTCGGTTGCACCTATGATGGACTGCACCGATAAACATGAACTATATTTTTTAAGTTTAATAAGTAAAAATGTTCACCTATATACCGAAATGATTGTTTCTAATGCAATTATTAAAGGGGATAGAAATAAACTTTTATCTTTTAAAAGAATATCTAACCCAGTAACTTTACAAGTTGGTGGATCCAATCCAAAAGAATTAGCAGAAGCTTGTAAAATTTCTGAAGATTATGGTTATAAGGAAATTAATTTAAATCTAGGTTGTCCAAGCAAAAAAGTTCAGAAAAATAAATTTGGTGCATGTTTAATGCAAGAACCTGATCTAGTAGCAACATGCATCGAGTCAATGACCAAAGCTACTAAACTTCCAATAACAATAAAAACTAGAATTGGTTATAATGACGTGGAAGATTTTGAATTTTTAAAATCGTTTATCCAAAGAACTAAAGATGCTGGTTCAAAAAAATTTATTATTCATGCTAGAAAAGCCTTATTAAAAAAACTAAGCCCCAAAGAAAATTTGAATATTCCTCCTTTAAAATATGATTTTGTTTATAAACTAAAAGATCATTTTAAAAGTGACGAAATCATTATAAATGGTGGTGTTAAAACAATCGAAGAAATTAAAGATCATTTATTAAAAGTTAATGGTGTTATGATTGGTCGAGCTATTTACCATTCCCCATATTTCTTGGCTGAAATAGAAAAAAGTATCTTTTGTAATGAAAATGTCCCTAGCAGAAGTGAAGTAATGGAAAATTTAATTCCATACATTCAGGAAGAAACTTCAAAAGGAGTCCAATTAAATCATATTATGAGACATACAGTTGGTTTATTTCATGGACAAAACGGTTCAAGAAGTTGGAAACAATATCTATCTAAAAATATGTGTATTAGAAATGCAGATCTACAAAAAGTAAATCACATAATGGATCAGATAAAAAATACAAATCCTGCATCCTTAGAAAGATAATTTTGGATATTCTTTCTCAATCAGAAATAATCTATTTAATTTTTATAATGGTTATGACTGCTATACCGGCAGGTTTTGCAGCAGGATTATTTGGAATTGGTGGAGGATTAATAACAGTCCCAATCTTATTTTATATTTTTAGCACATCAGGAATAGAAGAAGCTTATCTAATGCATTTAGCAGTCGGAACATCTTTTGGAATTATTATTCCTACTTCCATTGTTTCTGTTTTAACTCACCATCAACATAAAGCTGTAGATTTTGGCATAGTTAAAGGATACGGTTTTTTTGTAGCTATTGGAGTAATATTAGGCACAATATTAGCTGCAAGTTTAAAAACTAAGCCTTTAATTTTATTTTTTACTGTTGTTGTTTATATTTTAGCTTTTTATTTGCTTTTCCTAAAAGAAAAAGAAGAGAATTTAGAGATAAAAATGGGACTACTAGCTAAAGGGGTTTCGGGAATTATTAGTGGATTTATTTCAGCACCGATGGGAATTGGTGGAGCTGTAATGAACGTTCCTATTTTAAAGTTCTTTGGGTACCCTATTAATAAAGCAATAGGAAGCGCTGCTGCCATAGGTTTTATTATTGCATTTTTTGGTGCTATTGGTTTTTTAATTTCTGGTTCCTATTTGAAAGCTAATTTACCTATGAGTTATGGTTTTTTTAATATTCCAGCATTTTTAATTTTTTTTCCAATCACAGCGTTTATGGCCAGATTAGGAGCTAAAGCAAGTCACAGAATAAATAAAAAAAAAATGACTAAGTATTTTGGTTTATTTTTAATTTTTATTGGAACAAAGTTTTTGTACGAATATTTTACAATTTAAAATTTATTTTTTATTTGCTTCATTATTAAATCATTAATCATTTTTGAACCTATTTTAGAAGGGTGATCATCATCAGAATAAAAAATGAATTTTTTATCATGTGTTATACATCTTCCACTTTTTTTCTTATTACAAAACAACGTATGTGGGTAAACTCTGTAAATATTTTTATGATTAATTGAATTTAATAAATCATAACTCTCTTTAGTTCTATTTTTGAAAACCTTATAACTCGTTGTTATATTTTTTTTATATTCATCGTTAAAAAATCTATTTTTCCAGTTTGAGTTTATTTTTTTTGGAACATGCCAACCTACCTCAGGGATGGGATAAATTAGTACAACTTTGTGATTATTATTTAACAATTCCTGTATAGAATTTACTACTGTTTGTTTTAATGAAATATCATTTTCTGATTTAAAAAAACCAAAATCAGATCCAGCTAATCTTCTTTCATTTCCACCTTCTTTGTTGTCGAAATACTTCGAAGATAAATATAATGGAAGTCTTCCACCAATAATTATAGTTTCATTATTAGAATTAAGAAGAATTTTTCTAATTTTATTTTGATTTTTTGAATCACAAGTGGGATCAATTTTTCCCGTAACTTCATATTTACTAAAATTTGGAAGATACCAACATCCTCCAAACAAAATTATTTTGACTCTATAATCTTTAGCAATAAGTCTATCTATTAAATTTGGCGCAATGGAACCGATTTGACTATCGCCAATTATTATAGCTTTTTTCTTACCAGATGAATTAAAAACACAATGGTTTTCAATTTTTTTCCAGCAAATCTCTCCTTGATTACTTTTAAGTGTTTTCCAAATAAATTCAGTGCCAGAGTCCTGTTGCAAAATTGTAGGTAAACGATTTTTGAATCCTTTGTTTAGTATAATAGAAATATTAAAAGAAATTATTAATAATAAAGAGGCAGCAATAGAATAAGTTAAAAATTTTGTAGTTATTTGTTTTTTATTTCTAAATATTTTTTCAACATGTGTATATGAAATCTTCGAAATTATTATGGTTAAAATTATTAAAAAAAGTTTTTTTAATAGATCTCCTTCCGTAAATTCAATTATCTTAGCAAAAGAAAAAATTGGAAAATGCCAAAGGTATAAAGAATAAGATATCAGCCCTGTTCCAACAAAAATTTTTGAAGATAAAATTTTAGTTATTAAACTATTTTTATTACAGAACCAGATTATTAAGCATACCCCTACTATTGGTAAGCTGGTAATGAAAGATGGATGAAATATTTTATCATTATAAAAAAAGAAAGAGTAAAATATAAAAGACAAACCCAATATTGGAAAAAATTCATTTAGAGAATTATTTTTTGATCGAAAATTTCTTTTAATTTCTAAATATGCTAAAATAGATCCAGATATTAATTGCCATATTCTTGTGTGAATAGAATAGAAGTTTAAAGAAAAATTTTCTGGACCATTAAAATTAGCTACAGATAAGCTTGTTATTAAAAGTAAAAATAAAATTATCAAAAGATATTTGTTTAAAAACCTGAATAGGAAGAATAAAAATAGTGGGAATATTATGTAATACTGCTCTTCAATTGATAAAGACCAGGTGTGTAGAAAAGGCTTAAGTAAACTATCAAGAGCATTGTATTCGATTTCTGAAAAGTAAAAGAAATAGTTTGAACCAAAACTTATCGAGTAAATAATAGATTTAGAAAATTCTATTAAATCCACAGGTAATAAATAAAGCCAAGCTATTGGAAGCGAGAATGTTATTACTGTTAGAAGAGCAGGGATAATTCTTCTCACTCTTCTTTCATAAAAATTTAGAAAAGAAAAATTATTTGTTAATTTTAACTCTTTTAAAATTAGAGAAGTAATTAAATATCCTGATATTACAAAGAAAATATCAACACCTATGAATCCACCAGGAAAAAAACTATGATTAAATAATTCGGCTTCTGAATGATAAAATATTACCGCAAAAACCGCTATTGCTCTAAGTCCATCAATTTCAGGTCTATATGTTATTTTTGTATGCATAAAATACTTTACTTTATTTTAAAATTTTAAATTTTTTGATCGTATTTACCAATTTTTCCAGTTTTTTGAAGCAAACTATCTATAAAATCAAAAATATTTTTTTTTCTTTTATTTGAAGTTGGACTTTCTACTACTATCACTAAAGATGGTTTGTTAGAAGAAGCTCTTATTAATCCCCAAGAACCATCTTCTAGAGTAAATCTAACTCCGTTTACAGTTAGTAATTCATTAATATATTGATTATCAATTTTAATTTTTTCTATTTTAATTTTTTGAATTTCTTTTATCATTTGATTAACTACTTTATATTTTTCTTCATCCTTACAAAAAGGAGCCATAGTTGGAGATTGGTAAGTTGTAGGTAAATCTTTTATAATTTCACTTATTTTTTTATCTTTACTAGTTAATAGATGACAAACTTGAATGGCTGAGTTAACGCCATCATCATAACCATAACCTAATGGCTGATTAAAAAAGAAATGTCCACTTTTTTCAAAACCTGCTAAAGCTTTTTCTATATTAACTTTTCTTTTGATATGAGAGTGACCAGTTTTCCAATAAATTGTTTTACATTGATTTTCTAAAAGAATTTTATCTTTAGAATATAGTCCAGTTGATTTTACATCTACAATGAACTTAGATTTCTTATGTTTAGTAGCCAAGTTTCTTGCAATTAATAAACCGATTTTATCAGAAAAAATTTCATTACCTTGATTATCTATTACTCCAACACGATCACCATCACCATCGAACCCAAATCCAACATCTGCATTATTTTCTTTTACTGTTTTTGCTATTGCATTTAACATTTTAAGATCTTCAGGATTTGGATTGTATCTAGGAAAAGTCCAATCTAATTTACAATCTAATTCTATAACTTCACAACCAATACCCTTTAGTACTTCTGGAGCAAAAACTCCAGCTGTTCCATTTCCACATGCTACAACTATTTTTATTTTTTTATTTAATTTATTTTCTTTTATAAGGTTTTGTATATATATTTTTTTAAAATCTTTAATATTTTTTTTTGATCCTTTTCCTTCAATGAATTTCTTATTTAAAGTTATATCTTTTAATTCATTCATTTCTTCAGGAGTGTGAGTCAGACCTTTTTTTATTCCCATTTTAACGCCGGTCCATCCATTTTCATTATGACTCGCTGTAACCATTGCTAGAGCATCAGAGTTTAAATTAAATTGTGCAAAATAAACTGTGGGTGATAAAGACAAACCTATATCCTCGACATAACACCCTGTAGATATTAGTCCCTCTATTAAAGACTTTTTAATATCTTCGCTATATGATCGATAATCATGCCCAACTATTATCCTTGGGTTTGTCTTTTTAGTGTGATTAATTATCTGAGTTCCAAAACCTTTGCCTAAATCAGTGACTCCATCTAAGTCGATATCCTTTTCATACAACCACCTTGCGTCATACTCTCGAAAGCCATTAGGATTAATTTTCATTGGTAATTTATTGATCTATATCAAATATGTTTATTAACAAAACTTTTCACTTGCAAAATTAATTTAATGTTCTTATAATGTTCTATTGATTTAGTTGGTATATGGTATATTAACATATATACAGCACAACATATAGTTGTTTTGTTAATAAGTCGATCAAAAATAAGGAAAATATGAATAAAAACGTATCATTGGCAATAGAGAAAGCTGTCGGCAGTATAAGCGAGAAAAACCAAAATGAATTAAAAAATAATGGGCCCAAAAAACCTGATTTATTTTCTTTATCAGGAGAGACTGAACTTTTTCAAAATGAACAAGGTATAACGATTAAAATTGATCGATCTAGAGATGCTAATTTAACTGATTTTGGCAAAGCAACTCTTAAAGATAGATACTTAGGTCATAGCGAAAGTTTTCAAGATTTATTTGCCAGAGTGGCAAGCACGTACGCTGATGATAATCTACATGCACAACGAATTTATAATTACATAAGCAATCTTTGGTTCATGCCAGCAACACCTGTTTTATCTAATGGCGGAACTGAGAGAGGTTTACCTATTTCATGTTTTTTAAACGAAGCAAATGATAGCTTAGAAGGTATTACTGATTTGTGGGAAGAGAATGTTTGGTTAGCAGCAAGAGGTGGAGGCATAGGAAGTTATTGGGGTAACTTAAGATCTATTGGAGAAAAAATAGGAAAGGTTGGAAAAACATCTGGTATTATCCCTTTTATAAAAGTTATGGACTCTTTAACCTTAGCGATAAGCCAAGGTTCTTTAAGAAGAGGATCAGCTGCTTGTTACTTACAAATAGATCATCCTGAAATAGAAGAATTTATTGAAATGAGAAGACCAACTGGAGGAGATGTTAATAGAAGATCTTTAAATTTACACCATGGAGTTCTTGTTACAGATGATTTTATGAGAGCCGTAGAAACAGATGGTCAATGGGCGCTTAGAAGCCCTTATGACGGTTCAGTTCAATCTACTATTCCAGCTAGAAATTTATGGATAAGGCTTTTAACAGCAAGAATTGAAACTGGTGAACCTTATATAGTTTATATTGA
>CEOP01244083.1_pt1 | contig 14173 bp, 11 predicted proteins | sample 361301 | NCBI WGS metagenome assembly CEOP01 (sample SAMEA2619548, study PRJEB7988) | marine metagenome | biome: marine biome (ENVO:00000447); feature: deep chlorophyll maximum layer (ENVO:xxxxxxxx); material: "saline water (ENVO:00002010), including plankton (ENVO:xxxxxxxx)" | depth 55 m
AAGTATCAAAAAATCACTTTGTACTTACTACGGATTGTGGGTATTAAATGCAAAAATTATCAGCTTTAGAAATTTTGAGTAAGTTAGTATCTTTTCCTACTGTTAGTAATACTAGCAATTTGAAACTTGTTGATTGGGTTGAGAATTATTTATTAGGATTCGGTATAAAATCTTACAGAAAATATAATGCTGATGGAGATAAAGCGGCATTATTTGCGCATGTTGGACCCATGAAAGAAGGGGGAGTTGTTCTTTCAGGTCATACTGACGTAGTTCCTGTAGAAGGGCAGAATTGGATTAGTGATCCCTGGGTGCTTGAAGAAAGAGAAGGAAAGTACTTTGGTAGAGGGTCCTGTGACATGAAGGGTTTTGATGCACTCGCTATTTGGGCAATGGTGGAGGCAAATGAAAAGGGAGTAACTAGACCACTTCAGATTGCGTTAAGTTACGACGAAGAAATAGGGTGTTTAGGAGCACCACCAATGATAGAAGAGATGTTAGAAAAACTCCCAAAAGCAAGTATGGTTATAGTTGGAGAACCTTCTACAATGTTACCTGTCACTGGGCATAAAGGAGCACTGGGAATTAAAACTCATGTAATTGGTAAAGAGGTTCATTCATCAATTTTAGACAGAGGGGTAAGTGCTATAATGAACGCTGCAAAGTTAATTGAATGGGCAAACGAGGAAAATATAGCTAACAAGTTAAAAAAGCCCTCTGAAACAGCGCGCTTATTTGATCCATGGTATACAACCCTTCACGTTGGAACAATAAAGGGAGGAACGGCACATAACATAACATCTAAAGATTGCTGGTTTGAAATGGACATAAGGGTCGTTTCCGATGAGTCTGTAGATTATTGGTCAAAGAGATATTTAGAAAAAGTCAAAGAAATTGAAGAAGAAATGAAAAAAATTTCCGATGATAGTAAGATTATAGTGGATATGAGGTCTGCTGTGCCAGGGTTGCGGCCCGAGTCAGAAGGTCAATCGGAAACTATGGTAAGACAAATATCAGGAGATAATGGGAATCATTTTGTTTCGTATGGTACAGAAGCTGGACAGTTTCAAGAAAAAGGATACTCTGCAGTGATCTGTGGCCCCGGTGATATAGCAGTAGCCCACCAACCCAATGAACATATTGAGAAATCTCAATTTGAAAAAGGTAAAGACTTTATGAATAAATTAATTGCTCGTTTGAATGTATAAGATATTTTAAAGATATCTTCTTGGGATAAACCAAAATTCAACATAAGATAGAACTTGATTTTTATTACACGTAAAAGGCAAGCAGGTGACAAACATTTAGCCATAAACAGAAGTTTTTTTTGATTGACCATTGAACTACTTGACTTCAGTGTTTAGTTAGTCATATTTCTCACAAATAGTTCACAAAAAATTTGGATGAGGAAAAATCATGAATGGTGCTGATACAAGTTGGGTAATAGTTGCATCTGCGCTGGTTCTCTTTATGACGCTGCCTGGGCTAGCTCTTTTTTATGGAGGGCTTGTTCGATCAAGAAATGTTCTTAGCGTTTTTATGCACACTTATTCAATTGCATGTATCATGAGCATATTATGGCTAATGCTCGGTTACTCAATCGCTTTTGGTTCGGGAAATAACTTTTGGGGTGGTTTTGAAAAGGTCTTTTTATTAGGTATTGGCACTGAAGACCTTTCTGGTACTATTCCTGAGATTTTATTTTTTACCTTTCAAATGACATTTGCTGTGATAACTCCAGCTCTCATTGTGGGTGCCTACGTGGAAAGAATAACATATTCTTTTGTAATAACTTTTTCAGCTATTTGGATGCTTCTAGTGTACGCGCCAGTAGTTCGTTGGATCTGGGGTGGAGGATTGTTGAGTGAGGGAAAACTCTTTGAAGTGGGTGTTTTCGATTTTGCTGGTGGAATTGTGGTCCATGAAACTGCGGGGCTAGCAGCTTTGACTTTAGCATTCTTTCTTGGTCCAAGAAGGGAAAAAAATAAGCCACCACATAACCCTGGTATGGTAATGATTGGAGCTGCAATGTTATGGGTCGGTTGGTTTGGCTTTAATGGAGGATCTCAACTAGCAGCTGATGGTGGAGCAGCATTGGCAATCACAGTAACCCATATATCAGCCGCCACGGCATCTATCTCATGGGCCGCCTGGGAAAAAGTTAAATATGGAAAAGCCTCTTTGATAGGGATGGTCACAGGAACAATAGCGGGGCTTGCATCGATAACTCCGGCATCAGGCTTTGTTGGACCTGTAGAAGCTCTGATTATCGGTTTAGTGGCAGGAGTTTTATGTCAGGAAGGAACAATTTTTGTAAAGAAAATTTTAAATATTGACGATACTCTGGATGTGTTTGCAGTACATGGCTTAGGTGGTATCTTTGGGACTATAATGATAGCCATACTTTCCCTTTTAGGTTTTGATAATGGATCAAGCCTTGTTTCGCAACTAGGTGGTATAGTTATAGTTGGTGTATATACGATAGTGGTTTCTTCTGCCTTGATAGTGGTCATAAGAATTTTTATTCCTTTAAGAGTTTCAGAAGAGATAGAAACAGAAGGGTTAGACCTTAGTGAACACGGTGAAAAGGCATATGATCTTGGTTCTTAATTGGTCGGCCAAGTATCTGTTAGACGATATTCAAAGGGTAAAGGATGATTTGATCAACTTACAGGACTGTTTTACTATAATGTGAGCTGATCCAAGTGTTAAATATTCAATATTAGCGACATCAATTAAATGGGACTTTTTTATTATTTTTCATCTCTAAACGATAGCTGATAAAAATTAGTATCTTATGAAAAAATATCGAGATAGAGTTTGGTTTAATTATATGTTTTATCTAATTAAATAATTTTAGATACAGTTGACGTTCCTGGCTTCGGAATTAATTTAGTTTCAATTAGGTGAATTATCGGGGAGTTAGAATGATTGAAAATACCGCTATAGATAAAGATAAGTTAGACAAATTGGCACAATTAGCTGTTTACACTGGCGTAGGGCTACAAAAGGGCCAAAATTTACTGTTAACAGGCCCAGTAGAATCTCTACCTTTAGTAAGGTTGATAGCAAAACACGCGTACAAAGCGGGTGCAGGGCTAGTGACCCCATTATTTTCTGACGCAGACGTTACACTTTCTCGATACAAATATGCAGAAGACCATTCTTTTGATGTAGCAGCCGATTGGCTATATAAAGGAATGGGCGACGCTTTCGATAATAATACCGCAAGAATGGCTATAGCAGGAGACGATCCAATGTTATTGTCTGAAATGGATCCAGAAAAAGTAGCTAGAGCGAATAAAGCGAATTCTATAGCTTATAAACCAGCAAGAGAAAGAATTACGCAGTTTGATATCAACTGGAACATTCTTTCCTGGCCAGGGTTGAGTTGGGCAAAACGAATGTTTCCAGATATGGAACCGTTAGAAGCTCAAACTAGATTATCGGAAGCGATTTTTCTTGCATCTAGGGTAGTCGAAGATGACCCTGTTCAAGCCTGGAAGGAGCACAACAGTGCCTTGAGAGAGAAAACAGATTGGCTAAATGCAAGAAACTTTAAAGATTTACACTTTACAGGACCAGGTACTGACTTAAAGGTAGGTTTGGCAGATGATCACGAGTGGATGGGGGGTGCATCTCAGGCGCAGAATGGAGTAATATGCAACCCAAATATACCTTCCGAAGAGGTTTTTACCACGCCTCATTATCTCAGAGTAGAAGGTCATGTATCTTCCACTAAGCCACTCTCGCATCAAGGCTCTTTTATTGATGAAATCAGGGTAGAGTTTAAGGAAGGAGCAATAGTTGATGCAAAGGCTAGTAAAGGAGAAAAAATATTCAATAAAGTTCTAGAATCAGATGACGGCGCCCGTCGTCTGGGAGAGGTAGCTCTTGTTCCTGATAGCTCACCGATTTCTCAGTCAGGTCTTTTGTTCTATAATACTTTGTTTGATGAGAATGCGGCTTGTCATATTGCGTTAGGACAATGTTACTCAAAATGTTTTAAGAGTAAGAAAAATCTCTCTCAAGAAGAAATTAGATCTAGAGGTGGCAATTCTAGTATGATCCATATCGATTGGATGATTGGGTCCAAAGAGATTGATATTGACGGTGTTTCTTTCAACGGAGAGATTATTCCTGTTTTTAGGAAAGGTGAATGGTGTGACTGAAATCAATGCTAAAATGTCCAAGATTTTGTCAGAAGCTTTACTGAGGTCTGCAAGACAGGAGAGAATAGATAGAAAAAAAGAGGCTGATACAGTAAAATTAGCAAACGCAGTTACTGTATCAATAAGTACTGAGGCAAGGCAAAAGTTACTTAAAAAGCTCTAATAAGTAAGGTCTAACCTTTGTCCAATGAATGTAACTCTCGACGCATAATTTTTCCTGTACTGGTTTTTGGAACATCCTCAACGAACTGTACTTTTCTTGGGCACTTATATGCTGCGAGCTCTTTTCGACAAAAAGCTATCATATCTTCCTCAGTTGATGTCGAGCCTTCCTTTAGAACTATATAAGCCTTAGCAATCTCGCCCTTTAACTTATCCTCTTGCTTGCCAACGGCTGCTAGAGCAACATTAGGATGCGCAGCTAATACTCTTTCAATCTCGGCCGGGTAGACGTTATATCCCCCTGTTAATATCATATCTTTTTTCCTGTCTACAATGTATACGCAGCCGTCTTCATCCATGGTTCCTAAATCCCCTGAATGTAACCAACCATCCGGCTCAAGTGTTTCACGTGTTTTTTCTTCATCTCCAAAATATCCCATCATGGTTATCGGCCCGCGTACCATTAGTTCCCCAACTTCTCCTCGAGGCATAGTTTTTAAAGGGTCATCTACATCAGCTATTTTCAATTCACAATATGGTATGGCACACCCAATTGATCCATGTTTGTTTGGGCCATATAAAGGAAACGTCGAACCAAGGCCTGCGATCTCTGTCATACCCCAAAGTTCAATTAAGGGGACTTTAAAGCCTTCTTCCACTGCTTTCATCGTAGCCACAGGCATAGTTTGCCCTCCAACATAGCATCGCTGTAAACTTGATAAATCGGCATTTTTGAAAAATGGACTGTTTAGCATGAACATATACATGGTGGGTACTCCATCAAATATAGTGGCCTTATATAACTCAATGTCTGAAAGCATTTTTTCTGCATCAAATGTTTTATGAAGAATCAACTTAGTTCCAAACATCATCATGCCTGTCATAAGAACATTTCCATAAACATGTGGGCAAGGTAAAGCGCTTACTATTACATCTGCTGATCCTCTGGAATGAAGTTGGCTAGTCATAGATCCATTCAATATTACCGCTTCATGTGATTGCATCGCACCCTTAGGATGGCCTGTTGTTCCAGAGGTATAACCTATAGTAGATAAAGACTTGGGTGATTTAGAAGGGATCGGGTTGGGGCTTAAGTTGCTGTCTAATAACGAGTTAAATGACATGCTACCTTCTATGTTATTGCCAAATGATATAATCGTTTCTAAACCAGTTTTACTTTTTAAGGGTAACAATGAAGGGGCTTTATCCTCAGATGTTATGATTGCTTTTGCTCCGCAATCATTTGCAACATATTCGATTTCTGAAGGAGTGAGCATGGTATTCAAAGGATTAATGACGGCACCGATTCGGGCTATAGCAAAATAGGAAACAACCCACTCCCAACAGTTAGATGCATATAGAGTAACGACGTTGTCTTTCTCTATTCCGATTGACTCTAACCCCCCCGCAACCTTTTCTACCATCTCATTTAATTGATTATATGTGTAGGGTGTGCCCTCGAAAATCAAGGCTTCCCTGTCTCCAAATTTTTGCGCTGCATTTTGAGCAATTTGACCTAAGTGTTCAAGCATAGCATGATCCTCCTTACCCATAAATTTTTCCACAAAACTCATGCTTTGTCAAAACAGTCAATATTCTGTTTATTCTGTTCAGCAACTATTTCAAATTAAATGTCATAAAATTTTTTAAGAAGTTCGAATGCCTGAGGTTTATGATTAGAAATATCCTCCCAAAAGCTTTCATCAGTAAGTTCTAAAAATCCTGGCAGTTCTTTGAAATCCTGATCGTTAATATTTTTAAAGCCCATAGACCAATCTGGAAAATTTCTTTTTTCATATGAGCCTTCTTCTAAAATTGTTATGGTATGATGTCTATTATCTTTTAAAATCCTTGGCCAGACATTTTCGATAGACGATTTCGGACCTTCGATAATCTGTAAAAAATTTCCACGATTAAACTCTTGGTTGAATCTGTAAATCAAGAGACCCGTAATATTCTCTTTGCTATTCCATTCTATTGATTTTGAAAGTAGCTCTATTAACTCAGCATTAGAAACTTTTGATTTTGAGAAGCTGTAATATAAAATATAGTTATACATTTTTTTATAGTATATTGGGTAAAAGACAAAAATAATCTTTATTATTTTTCATATGATTAAAAATTAGCGAGTTTTGTAAGAATTATTGTAAAATAGTATGTAGAATTATAAATAGATCGATTTAAGGAGAGTTCAATGAGAGAGGCTGTTCTGGTTTCAACCGCGCGAACACCTATTGGCAAGGCCTTTAGAGGGGCCTTCAATGATACTCAAGCACAAGAGTTAGCTGGCCACGCAATTCATCACGCAGTAATTAGAGCAGAAATTGAAAAAGATGAGATCGATGATGTAATTATAGGGGCTGCTGGTCAGCAGGGCACTCAACAAGGAAATATAGCTAGACAATCTTTATTGCGAGCTGGACTGCCCGTTACCGTTGCCGGGATGTCTTTAGACAGGCAATGTGCATCTGGACTGATGGCTATAGCAACAGCAGCAAAGCAAATAACAGAAGACGGGATGGAAATTACGATAGGAGGAGGAGTTGAATCTGTTTCCTTGGTTAGAAATGAAAACTTTAGAACAGATAGGGTAAGAGATCCCTGGCTAGAAGAAAGGCTGCCAAACCTTTATATGACTATGATAGAGACAGCTGAGAATGTAGCAGAACGTTACGGGGTCTCGAGAGAGTCACAAGATGAATACGCTTTGCAATCTCAGATGAGAACAGCTAAGGCACAAAATTTGGGATATCTGGATGAAGAAATTGTTCCTTTAAAGTCTATAATGAAATTCCAAGATGGTGAGACTGGTGAAATAAAGAAACATGAAATATTTTTAGAAAAAGATGAAGGAAATAGACCGGGTACCACTATAGATGGATTAAGAGGATTAAAACCAGTCTTCAAAGATGGGATAAATATATATAAAGGAAATTATATAACGGCGGGCAACGCATCTCAACTATCTGATGGGGCGTCAGCTTCTGTTTTAATGGAAGCAAAGGAAGCAGAGCAAAGGAACTTAACACCCTTGGGTGTTTACAGAGGCATGGCAGTAGCAGGTTGTGCTCCTGATGAAATGGGTATAGGTCCTGTGTTTGCGGTTCCAAAATTACTTCAACAGCATAATCTAAAAATGGATGATATTGATCTTTGGGAATTAAACGAAGCATTTGCAAGCCAAGTCATTTACTGCAGAGATAAGCTTGGAATTCCTAATGAGATTCTTAATGTAAATGGAGGGGGGATCTCAATAGGACACCCTTTTGGAATGTCTGGAGCTCGTCTGGTCAGTCATGCATTGATAGAAGGGAAACGTCGTAAAGCAAAAAATGTTGTTATTACTATGTGCGTAGGCGGTGGAATGGGTGCTGCTGGATTGTTTGAGGTGTTATAATTGCTAAGTGTTAAGGATCCCAAAGAGTTAAAAAACTTTATGAACTTTGATTTAGGTTATGGGGACTGGGTATTAATTGACCAAAAGTTAATTAACGACTTTGCTGAAGTTTCAGGAGACAATCAATGGATACACGTAGACGTAAAAAGGGCATCTACGGATATGCCTGAAGGTCAAACGATAGCGCATGGTTTGCTTACACTGTGTCTCTCGACAAAAATGGGTCAAGAACAATTAAAAATAGAAAACACAAAATTAATCATCAATTATGGTATTGACAATTTGCGGTTCACATCTCCAGTAAAGGTAAATTCAAGAATAAGGATGCACTCCTTGATCAAAAATGTGACCTTGAGAAAGGACGAAAGTATTTTACTTAGGATTAAAAGAGTTATCGAAATAGAAAAACAAGAAAAACCCGCAATGGTAACTGAGACCCTGTCATTGATCTATCCAAATTAATAATAGTTTGTAGTGTTTGAAAAGAGTCAAAGTTTATAAATTGATTTGGCAAACTCTTCGAGGGACTTTGTTAGACCGTCATTGTTTAGATGAAAACGGTCAATTTCCATTTCCCAGTCGGCCTCTTTGAAATTCGGTTTATTATCTTTAAACCAACCTTCGTTTTCAAAGGAAAATTGATCGTCAGAACAAATTTTTGCGGTTAATATCCATGATTTCAAATCAACTTCCTGAAGACTAGAAATTATTTCTAGACATTTTTCCCTATTGTGCTCCATGAAATGGGCAAATAGAACTGCCCTAGTCCTGTGATCAGTATTAGTTTTTCCCATAGGAATTGGATCCAGTTCAAGAGCACTCTCTAAAAGTTCTAAACCTTTCTCGGTTGCACCTATTCTAACTAAGACCTCGCCATAAACTGACAAAACACGAGGGTCGTTTGGAACCATCTTATAGCATGCTCTCGCATGCCTCTCTCCTGCCTTAAAATCATGACTACTTAATGCTACCTCCGCCAACATTCTATGGACTTCAAAGTCATTATCATTTAGCTGTTGAGCTTGCTCGATACATTTCATAGATGTATCCCACCATTTTTCCATGTCACCCTCTACATAGCCTCTCCCCATAGCTTGACCTATAGCACATGCTTTCCAAGCATATGCCTGACCATTTTTTGTGTCTGCTTTGATCGCTTTGTCAAAAGATTCTATTGCTTCTAAGCAAGTCTCTTTTTTGAATTTGTGATGCAATACTTTTCCCTTTAAAAGAAGTTCATATGAGGTCAAATTTTCAGTTGGCTTTCTGTTAGCCCTTTCTAAACTAGAGATTTCAATTTCACCCAAAAGTGCTATAGATATTTTTCTAACAATTTCGTCTTGTACATCAAAAATATCTTCCAAAATTCTATCATACTTATTATTCCATAGAGCTTTACCATCAGAAGTATCAGAAAGTTCTATCGATATTCTTACTCTTTTACCCGACGATCTAATACTTCCTGAAACGGCATAATCAACACCAAATTTCTTGCAGAATGAACTTAGATCACTATCGGTATCTCGGAACTCAAAGCAAGATTGTCTAGATAAAACTTCTAACTCTCTTATTCTTGAAAATTCAGTAATAAGATCTTCTACAACTCCATCCACGAGATATCCGCCATCTTCATCATTATTCATATTATCAAAAGGTAACACTGCCAACTTTGGTTTATAGCTTCTATTAGCGTCTAAAAGCTTTTTTTCTTCTTTAGCATTAGTCTTAACAACCTTTTCGCCAGATGGAGATATTCCGTAAACTTGGTATGCTTCATCAATATTTTTTAGTGGTTTTGTACCCGCATCTTCTATGGTATGGGCAATTTTTTTATTCACTTGGTCTTGAACGGCTGTAGATAATAAAATTTGGCCAGGAGTACATGCTGTTTCTAGTCTCGCTGCAATATTAACCCCATTCCCATACACATTGTCTCCTTCAATGATTACGTCATCTAAATGGATTCCCACTCGCCAATCCAGTTTGGACTTTTCAGAAAGTGTCTTGTTTCTGTCATGTATTGCTTTCTGAAAGCCAATAGCTGCGTTAACACATTCAACAGGACTTTCGAATTCTGCTATAACAGAATCTCCCGCGGTATAGAAAATTCGGCCACCGGAACCTTTTACTAAAGGATCAATTAGTGACCTACATGCTTTTAAATTTTCTAATGTTAACTCCTCATCTTCTTCCATACGTCTGCTAAAGCCAACGCAATCAGTGGCAAGAATAGTTGTTAGTTTCCGTTTAACTTTTGACATAAATTTTTTACAACATATCGGTGTTAAGTTTCAAAAATATACCTTTTTTATTTTTTGTTAAAGAGTTTATTAATAATTGAATTAATCCTCGTAATCTGACATTGGAGGGCATGTGCAAACTAAATTTCTGTCTCCAAAAACATTGTCGATGCGATTAACGGGAGGCCAATATTTATCAATTCTAAAAGATCCGGGAGGATAACATGCTTGTTCCCTTGTGTAGGGTCTATCCCATTCCCCAACCAAATCTTCCACAGTATGAGGGGCATTTTTTAAAGGATTATTTTCAGGATCAATTCGACCCTCCTTGATATCCCTTGCTTCTTCAAATATTGCTAACATTGCGTCACAAAATCTGTCTAGTTCAGCTTTTGTCTCACTTTCAGTTGGCTCTATCATTAAAGTTCCTGCAACGGGAAAGCTCATTGTAGGAGCATGAAATCCGCAATCAACTAATCTTTTTGAAATATCATCTACAGTAACTCCAGTCTCGTTCGTAAGTGGCCTTATATCAATTATACATTCGTGCGCCACTCTACCCTTTGGACCAGTGTATAATATTGGGTAAACACTGCTCAGCCTTTTTGAAATGTAATTAGCGTTTAAAATAGCCACTCTTGTTGCTTGGGTTAAGCCAGTGCCTCCCATCATTAAACAATACGCCCACGATATTGATAGAATTGAACCAGAACCAAAGGGAGCTGCAGAAACCGCACCACCGTTTTTACCTTTAACTGGATCTCCAGGCAGAAAAGGTTGAAGATGACTTTTCACAGCTATCGGACCCATCCCGGGGCCACCTCCTCCGTGTGGAATAGCAAAAGTTTTATGAAGATTAAGATGGCTTACATCTGCCCCAATTTCGCCTGGTTTAACCAATCCAACCATGGCATTTAAATTTGCTCCGTCAAGATAAACTTGACCGCCATACTTATGAGTGATTTCACATATTCTTTTAACATTTTCTTCAAATACACCATGAGTTGATGGATATGTAATCATGCATGAAGAAAGGTTTTCTCGAAACTCCCTTGCTTTAGCCTCAAAATCCTCTAAATCAATATCTCCATTATCAGAAGTTTTCACGGGAATTACTTTTAAGCCTGCCATTTGAGCTGAGGCTGGATTTGTGCCGTGCGCTGACATTGGAATAAGGCAGACATCTCTTTCTGTTTCTCCACGAGACTTATGGTAACGAGAGATTGTTAGTAATCCCGCATACTCTCCCTGAGCACCAGAGTTAGACTGCATGGAAATTCCATCATAACCTGTTGCATCACATAGCATCCTTGACAAATCATCTATCATTTTTTTATAACCCAGAGCTTGGTTTTCTGGCACTAATGGATGAACTTGAGAAAACTCAGGCCATGAAAGCGGAATCATTTCTGCTGAAGCATTAAGTTTCATTGTGCATGAACCTAATGGAATCATTGACCTGTCGAGGGCAAGATCGCGGTCGGCGAGTCGGCGCATATACCGTGTCATCTCACTCTCTGCTCTATTCATATGAAAAACTGGATGAGTTAAGAAATCCGATGTTCTCAACAATTCATTTGGTATCCGGTACTCTGCTTTAAGGTCGCTATCTTTCCGACTTATTCCGAATGATCTCCAAACTGCTTCTATAATTGTTGGCCTTGTCCGTTCATCTAAAGAAATACCTATTTTAGTATTACCGACTTTTCTCAAGTTTATACCCTCTGCAATCGCTGATTTTAGAATAACGGTTTGCATCGGGCCAACGTCAACAGTTATGGTGTCGAAAAAATATGTTTGCTCGACTTTTAACCCATTCTCTTCTAACCCTTTTGCAAGACGAACAGTTTTCCGGTGAATTCTTTGCGCGATAGCTTTCAGTCCTTTAGGTCCATGCATTACAGCATAGAAAGATGCCATAACAGCTAGTAAGGCTTGAGCGGTGCACACGTTACTCGTCGCTTTTTCTCTCCTAATATGCTGTTCTCTTGTTTGGAGTGCTAATCTATAGGCTTTATTTCCTCTGCTATCTACTGAGACACCTACAATTCTGCCTGGTAAAAATCTTTTAAAAGCCTCCTTTGTGGCCATGTAAGCGGCATGCGGTCCGCCAAAACCTTGTGGCACTCCAAATCTTTGAGTTGATCCCACCGCAATATCTGCTCCCATTTCTCCAGGTTCTTTTAATAAAGTAAGTGATAAAGGATCTGCGGATATTATTGCTACGGCATTATTTGCATGTAGCGTAGAAATATTTTCTGTGAAATCATTTATGAAACCGTGGGTGCCAGGGTACTGAAATATTGCACCGAAACAATCACTGTGATTTAGGTCTTTATCTGGATGCCCGACAATTATTGTTAATCCTAGAGGTTCTGCCCTTGTCCTTAAAACTTCAATGTTTTGTGGGTGACACTCTTGATCAACAAAAAAATTGTTCGAACTTGATTTAGCGATTCTTCGTGCCATGGTCATAGCCTCAGCACAAGCAGTTGACTCATCCAATAGTGAAGCATTGGCGATTTCTAAACCAGTTAAATCACTCACCATAGTTTGAAAGTTCAAGAGAGCTTCAAGTCTCCCTTGAGAGATTTCTGGTTGATACGGAGTATAAGAAGTATACCAAGCAGGATTTTCTAAAATATTTCTCTGTATTGCTGGAGGGGTAATTGTTCCGTGATATCCCTGACCGATAAGGCTCATCATTCTTTTGTTCAGAAGAGCTGTTTCTCTCATATGATACAGCATCTCTCTTTCGGACTTTGGTTTGTCCCAGTTGAGAAGGGTTTTTTGCCTAATAGCTTTAGGGATTGTTTGGTCAATGAGGTCAGCGAGATCATTTATTCCAAGAGTCTCGAGCATTTTCTCCATCTCTTCGGGAGACGGTCCAATGTGCCTCCGATTAGCAAAGTCGTATGGCAAATAATCTGTTGGTTCGAAATTTTTCGGTTCAAAGTTCATTTTGTTCCCCCATTATTCATAATACTTATTCAATCAATTTCTTATATTCTTCTTTGTTCATCAATTCATTCATATCATCTTTGTTTTCTAAATTCATTTTAAAGAACCAAGCATTTCCTTCGGGATCGGAATTAACCAGAGAAGGGTCATCAACAATCGCTGAATTTATTTCAACTATTTCTCCATTTAATGGTGCTAGTATATCTGATGCTGCCTTGACACTTTCTATCACGACAATTTCTTGCCCTTTAGAGACTTTACTACCAGATTCGGGTAATTCAACGAAAACTATATCCCCCAGTTGAGTTGCGGCGTATTCAGTAATACCGACTGTTACAATGTCGCCATCAGCTAGCAACCATTCGTGTTCTTCTGTGTATTTCATTCTTAAGTCCCTTTCTTATTTTTTGAAACTAGTCTTAACAAATGGCAGTTTCATAATCTTTAATGGAAGAAGTTTATTCCGTACTTCGCCATAAACTAATTTATCTTCTTCTATGCTAGACCCTTCTAAATAACCCATAGAAATTGGTTTTTCTATTGTTGGAGAGTATCCTCCTGAAGTAACTATTCCAATTTCTTGAGAGCCAACTTCGTCTTTAAATAATTTGGTCCCATGCCTGATTGGCGCTTTCCCAATGGGAAGCAGTCCAACTCTTTTTTTGCGGGGATATTTATCAATTTGATCTAAAATTTTTTGAGCCCCTGGAAAACCTCCAGCTCTTTCCCCTTTATTCCTTCTTACTTTTTGAATGGCCCATGAAAGCCCTGCTTCAATAGGTGTAATTTCTTCATCTAAATCTTGACCGTATAGGCATAGACCACATTCTAATCTAAGAGTATCTCTTGCTCCAAGCCCGATCGCTTCAACCTCTTCGATATTGAGTAGACTTCTACAGAAGCTTTCTGAAATATGGTTTGGTAAAGAAACCTCAAATCCATCTTGGCCGGTATAACCAGACCTCGAAATATATATATCTTCATTGTTGAACGAGAAATTTCTAGCGTCCATGAACTTCATACTCTCTACACCTGGAATTATCGAAGATAAAGCTTGTTCTGATAAAGGCCCCTGAAGAGCTATCAGTGATCTTTCGGTTTCAACCAAAATATCAACTTCAGAAATCAAATTTTCTCTAAAGTAACTTGTATCTACTTTTTTTCGGGAAGCATTTACAACAACAAAAAAATGGCCACCTCGATTTGAAATCATTAAATCATCAATAACGCCTCCCTTTTCA
>CEOP01018500.1_pt1 | contig 14171 bp, 10 predicted proteins | sample 361301 | NCBI WGS metagenome assembly CEOP01 (sample SAMEA2619548, study PRJEB7988) | marine metagenome | biome: marine biome (ENVO:00000447); feature: deep chlorophyll maximum layer (ENVO:xxxxxxxx); material: "saline water (ENVO:00002010), including plankton (ENVO:xxxxxxxx)" | depth 55 m
AGCCATTTTTTCTATATTCTCAGTTGGGAATACTCCGGTATCAACGTTCTGGGCGTTTGGTCTGATTTCATTAACTGCAAAATCTTTAACCATATCTCTAAGAAGGATATGCTCTTCATTAAAATATATTTTCATTTATTTCCTTACCATTTTATTATAGCTGATCCCCATAGAAAGCCAGCTCCAAATGCTGCGCACACAACTAAATCATTGTTATCTATTCGTCCCTGCTTCCTCGCTTCTGATAGGCATATCGGAATTGAGGCAGCTGTTGTGTTTCCATATTTCTCTATATTATTAAATACCTTACTATCAGGTAACCCCATTTTCTTCTGAATCATATCAGAGATTCTTAAATTTGCTTGATGTGGCACCAGTAGGTCTATATCATCTGCTGAGAATCCATTAGAGTCAAGAGCCTCATTAATCGCCTCTGGAAATCTCCTAACCGCATGTCTAAAGACCTCTCTTCCATTCATAGAAAGATAGTGATCCCCCCGATCAATTGACTCTTTACTGAGTCTATTTGAGGACTTTGTTGAGGGCTCCTTGAGCCAAAGTTCTTTAGCGAACTTCCCATCAGAGTGAATGTGAGTAGACAGTACGCCCCTGTCCTCTGTTGTAGCGCTAAGCACAACTGCACCCGCGCCATCACCAAAGATAACCGCTGTATTTCTGCCTTTATCAGATAGGTCCATTGTGGTTGACTGGACCTCTGAGCATACCACAAGGATATTATTAAAAGTGCCAGATTTAATATACTGGTCTGCCATAGAAAGTCCATATATAAAACCAGCGCATGATGTCTTAATGTCGAATGCCCCAATATGAGGGAACCCCATCTTATCTTGAAGCAGGCACCCCGAACCAGGGATATAGTAGTCTGAAGATATTGTCGCAAAGATTATTAAATCAATATCTTCCTTTGTGACTTTTGCATCTAATAGGGCATCCTCAACAGCTGGGATAGCCAGGTCTGATGGACCAACACCCTCATCTGCATACCTACGCTCTTTGATACCAGTTCTCTCAATGATCCACTCATCAGAGGTATCCATTAGCGTTGATAATTCATCGTTGGTAACCACACGCTCAGGTACATAATGACCCAAACCTTTAATGTATGATCTAATCTTTTCCATGTGAATATCTTATTGCTTTTATCTCTAATTGTAAAGAGGTTTTTCCATTCCAATGATTCTCAGAAACATTGTAAACAATATCAATTGATTTGCCTGTAATCAATTTCTCATAGTCATCTATCATTCTAAAACCAATGGCCTCGTAGATACTTTTTCCCTGCTTCACTTTAAACTTAACAGTAGACTGATCTTTGCCTAGAACCTTAGGTATACCCTCAACTCTAATCTCCCTAGAGATAAATTTTGGCTTTGAATTTTTAGGTCCATACGGCTCTAGGTGCTTAAGAAAGTTGACCATTCTCCCATTTATATCTGACAGCTTTATCTCGGCATCTATACTTATCCTTGGAATAAAATCTTCCTCAGATAGATTTAACTTGCAGTATTCTTCAAATAAACTTTTAAATTTATCTAGATTGTCCTCATCGATAGTAAGCCCAGCTGCCATGGGGTGGCCACCGTAGCCATCAAGCTCACTCTTACAATAGTCTAGAGCCTGAACCATATCAAGCTGATGAATACTTCGACAAGAGCCCTTGCCTACCCTATCTTTAAGTCCAATGATTATTGTTGGTTTATTGTAGGTCTCTTTTATTCTTGATGCCACAATCCCAATGACACCTGCATGCCAGTTCTCCTTAAATAGAACAATACCATTCTTATCACTGAAATCTGAGTTATTCTGAACCATTGAGAGCGACTCGTTCTCCATATTAACAGTAATTAATTTTCTTTTTTCATTCTCTCTATTTAAATCGTTAGCTATCTGGGCCGCCTGAACAGGATTTGAAGATGATAGCAACTTTACAGCACGCGCAGCATCTCCCAGCCTGCCAGCTGCGTTGATCTTGGGTGTTACCCAGAATGTTATTTGGCCAATCCCAATTCTATCTATATTTAGCTTAGAAGTTTCAACTAACAGCCGAATGCCAAGATTATCCCCTGCTCTTATTTGCTTAAGTCCGAAATGCGATATAATCCTATTCTCATCAATCATTGGAACGATATCAGCAGCTATTCCCAGGGTTACCAAATCAGCATGCATCCAGACTTTGTCTGGGTCTACACCAATTTTATCTGAAACAGCAAGAGCCAACTTAAATGCTACACCTGCGCCGCAGAGGCCCTTGAATGGATAGTCGCAATCTCGTCTGTTTGGGTTTACAACTGCAATACATTCTGGAATTTTCTCTTCAGCCTTGTGATGATCTGTTACAACCACACCCAGCCCAAGGCTTTTTGCATATTCAATCTGATCAAAGGCATTGATTCCGCAGTCGCAAGTTATAATAAGAGATGTCCCGATACTATTAGCAAAATCAATACCTCTATTTGATAGTCCGTATCCATCAATATCTCTATGGGGAATGTAGTAACTGACATCAACATCTATAGACTTAAAAAAATGATATAGCATGGATGTGGAGGATACGCCATCAACATCATAATCTCCAAAAATCATTATCTTTTTTTTATTATTAATCTGATCAATAACAGCATCAACAGCCTTATCCATATCTTTCATTAGATAGGGGTCATGGAGTTTATCTTTATCAGGGTAAAAAAACTTGGAGCTTAACTCTCGATCGGATATCCCTCGGAGTGACATAATTTTTGCAATAGGATAGGGAAGGTTAAACTCCTCTGAAATTTGATTCACGCTATCAGAATCAAAATCTTTGATATGCCAATTCGAATAATTCATAGAAAATAAAAGGCCAGCCTATAAGCCGAATTCTGTATTCAGTAAACTGAACGATGACCATTCATCTGGGCCAACCATCACTGGCAGGCTCAAGCGATCTACCCACTTCTAGTGCGGATCACACAAAGTTATTTGATCTTTCTCCAGGTGGGGTTTGCATAGCAAAAGCTTTCTCAAGCTCCTCTGGTGGTCTCTTACACCACCGTTTCACCCTTACCTTATAAAAGGCGGTTTACTTTCTGTTGCACTTTCCATCTCTTAACAAGTCCTCCTGTTAGGAGGCACCCTATCCTGCGGAGTTCGGACTTTCCTCTCTTAAATTAAGAGCGATCATCCGGCTAGCCTTAATTTTTATTCTTCTACTGTCTCTTCTTCAGAAAACAGAAATACTGAGCATGAGGGACATGTGTGTATCACTTCATTTGACTGTATCTCAATCACCATCTGTGGGGGGAGTGTACTGTAGCAGCCACCACAGCAGTTTCCATTAATTGACGCTACTCCAGATCCCCTGGTCATCTGCAACTGATTATATTTTGATAATAAAGAATTACTTATAGCATTGGTCATAGATTCTCTGCTATTATTGAGGTCCTCTAATTCAGTCTTAGAATTAGAAAGCGCACCATCTAAATGCTTCTTGTCAGTTTCCAGAGACCCTGAAAGCTGCTCTATATCTGTTTCATTTATTTTTTTCAGCTCACTCTCAGATTCAATTTCTGTTTGCATGGTAAGCAAGGAATCTTCAGACTCAGAAACAGTCCCCTTGAGATGGTCAATTTCATGATTCAGCGCATCATACTCTTTATTTGTTTTTACTAAAAATAATTGATCTTTGTACTTATTAAGCTTTACCTGATGATCTTCAATCTCAGCAGATATTTTTCTGCTTTCTTTTTCTAGAGTATCTATCTTCTCATTGTTCGACTCTAGATTTTCTTGGAGGCTGGTTAACTGACTCTCTTTTTTTTCTACTCTATTGGGGAGGTCCCCTGATAGTGATTTGATTTCTTGAATTTTATCATCAACACTTTGTAAGGAAATTAATTTCTTTAATTCTTGATCCATATAATCCTTGTTATTTTTTTATTCATTGCATTGTAATTTATATTGTTTTTTTATCTTATCAGAACTATAATTTTAATTAATGGAGAAAATATGATTGATAATATTAAAGCTCAACTTAAAGATGCAATGATCAGTAAAAATAAAATTAGAGTCTCTGCGCTGAGAAATTTTATTGCCAAACTAAAAGCTAAAGAGATTGATAAGAAGGAAAGTCTAACCGATATAGAGTCTCTAAAGGTGCTTCAGTCAATGGCAAAACAACTTAAAGATTCAATTGATCAATATACAAAAGGAGACAGGGCAGACCTTGCTGATATCGAAAAGGATGAACTTGATATACTAAATGAATTTCTTCCTAGCCCTCTATCTAAGGAAGAAATGTCTATGATAATTGATGATGCTATTGAGGTATCAAATGCATCCTCAATCAAAGATATGGGGAAGGTAATGGGCATAGCTATATCAAAAATGGCTGGAAGAGGTGATGGAGAAATTGTAAGTAAAATTGTGAGAGAAAAACTATCTTGAACCCGCTAGATATTATATTAGTCGCTGCAATTATTTTATCTGGTTTATTTGGAAAGTATAGTGGCTTTAATACGCAACTAAATAAACTGATTTCAATTATTTTATCTATACTAATTACAAAGATTGTATTAATTGAAATTATAATTTTCTTTATACCATACATAGGCCTATCAAGCTATACAAAGCCTCTTGTGTATTTTACTTCAATTGGAGTCTTTTATTTTTCATTTAAGCTAATTATAAATCTCCTTCAATTTAGTTTTGAAAGCTCAAATAAAAATAAAATTATAGATATGGTAATGGGTATAATTGGAGGACTCACCAATGGAGTGATTGCTCTAGCAATAGTAACCTCAATCCTTTTTTACAGTTTTAGAATTGATGAAAGTACAATAGAGAGACTGAATACATCTATAGTATTTAAGAATATATATATAATAAAAAATATCCTTGTAGACTATGGCCGATAAAATCTATCTCGATAGTTCTTTTACTACTGATGTAGGTTTTCACAAAATAAGAGAATGGCTTGCTGACCACTGCAGGTGTATGCAGAATAAAAATCACTTTATTGATATCGAGCCCATATCCAACAAGGAAAAACTAAAATCTGAATTTGAATATACTGATGAACTGGTAAGTTCTATATTTAGAAAAGATAACTTGCCACATATTAGAATTGGACTAATTAGTAATACTCTTAAATCTCTAAAGATTAAAGAGCAGTGCCTTGAAATAAATCAAATTATCGAGCTCAAGCATCTTATCGATTATTTTATATCTCTAAATAAGAAAATACGCGGAAAACACTTTAAACTCTGGTCCTCAAAGATACATTGCACTGAAAATCCTAATTCAGTGATAATTAAAATTGATGCTATAATTGATGATAATAATGAAATCAGAGACAATGCATCCAGTAACTTGAAAAATATTGTTAAATCTATCTCTCAAATACAAAGGGATATAGATAAGAAAGTAGAATTTGAGTTGAAAAAATATAGCAAACTTGGCTACCTAAAAGAAAATAAAATAATTTACAAAGAAGATAGGGCAACACTTCCGGTTATAAGTTCATATAAAAATAAAGTTAAGGGAGTTGTTGATGGTTTCTCATCTACACGTCAAACCTGCTTTATACAGCCACTATCTCTAGTTGAGTTAAATAACCAGCTAAACAATAGAATTTCTGAGAAGAAAAAAGAAATAAGAAAAATCCTTAAGCAGCTAACCTCTGATATTGCATTGAAGCAAGAAATGCTGAATGATATTTATATAAAAATTAAGTACTATGACATCCACTACACTAAGTCACTGCTAGCAGACAAGCTCAATGGTACTACTCCAGAGTTTTCGGATAAAATTATATTTAAAGATGCAATAAATCCATTATTTTCATTATCTGATAAAAAATATGTACCACTGAATTTTTCATCAGATAGTCGCCACAAAACAATCATTATATCCGGCCCAAATTCTGGTGGAAAAACTATAGTAATAAAGTCTATAGGCCTGTATGCCCTAATGGCACAATCTGGAATTCATATTCCATCAAGGGTGGCAACTCTACCTATCTTTAAAACATTCTTATCTGATATTGGTGACAAGCAGTCTCTTGATGACGACCTATCTACATTCTCTGCCCACATGAAAAAAATATCTGAAATAATAAAGAACTCCAGCCATGATTCTCTAATTATTATTGATGAGATGGGTACAGGTACGGATCCCGAAATAGGAGCCTCACTTTCTACCTCTGTACTTAGCAGATTAACATATAATAAATCTTTTAATTTATGTACAACTCACCTGACACCTATTAAGCTTTGGGCTAATGAAAATAAAAATTCAGAAAATGCAAGCATGGAATTTGATGAAAAAAATATTGAACCTACTTTTATTTTTAAAATGGGCATCCCCGGATCAAGCTATGGAATTGAGATAGCTAATAGAATGGGTATTGATAAAGATATTATATCTAATGCCACTAAAAGTCTTTCAAGGAAATCATTTCAAATGGAGAATTTAATTGCCTCATTTAATAGTAAGCAGAAGGATCTAGAAAAGAAAATAAATGAAGTCGATATCCTTAGGAATGAATTGAAACAAAAAGAGAAAAATCTCAATGAAATACAAAAAGATTTGAAAAATGAAAAAAAAGAGATCTCTAAAAACCGTAATTCTGAATTAGAGGAAGAATTATTAGGCTATCGAAAAAAAATAGAGCAGCTTGTAGAAAATATTAAAAAGAATCAAGCTGGGAAAGAGTCTATAAAAGAAGCTCAAAATTTTGTTTCAAATACTCTTACAGAGATTAATGCTAGTAGAGAAAAATATATGGATCTAGCTGAAACTAACTTCTCAATCGGTGATTTAGTATTAGTGGAAAGCCTAAATGAGACTGGATTATTAATTGATATTAATCAAAAAAATAATTATGCGGTTGTAGAAATAAATAATAAAAAAATATCTATTAGCACTGAACAATTGCAACCATCTACAGAAAAAAATACAAATAGCAATTATAGAACAACTGGACACAACAATGTTGAGCCAATCAGTAGCCTTAGAATTGACTTGAGAGGGATGAGAGTTGATGAGGCTATAGATTCTCTAGAGGTTTTTATGGATAAATCAATATTATCTAATACAGATTCAATTGAGATACTGCATGGAAAAGGTACTGGCGCACTTCAGGATGCAGTGCACAATTATCTTAAAGAATCTAGATATGTTATCCAGTATGACTTTGCTCCTTTAGACCAAGGAGGAAGCGGAATAACAATTGTAGAATTTTAAAAAAAATGATTGTATTTTTAAAATATGGCTAAAATTTCAGAACAGAGTATAGAACAGATACGTAATAGAGCTGATATTACAGATATCGTATCATCCTACGTAGAATTGAAGAAACGAGGCCGAAATTTCTTTGGATTATGCCCATTCCACAATGAGAAAACCTCTTCATTTTCTGTAAGCCCTGATAAACAAATTTTTAAGTGTTTTGGATGTGGAGCGGGAGGAAGCTCGATTGATTTTATTATGGAAATTGAGAAACTTGATTTTATTGAGAGTATTAGATACCTAGCAGACCAATATGGTGTTGAGATAGAAGAAACACATACAATATCAAAAGGCCAAGATATAACTGCAAATATATTTGAAATGAATGAACAGGCTCTATCAATATATAAAGCTAATCTATTTGAGCAAAGTGGAAACTCAATTTTATCTCACCTTACTGAAAGAGGACTAAGTATAGATACAATTAAGAAATTTGGCTTAGGTCTTAGTTACACAAAGAAAGATATGGTCCTTAAAAAAATGCAAGGATCCTATAACTCAAAGGCAATGCTGTCATGTGGCCTATTTGTAGATACAAAGTATGGGTACATAGATAGATTTAGAAATAGAATAATGTTTACCTTATTTAATATTACTGGAAAGGTTATTGGGTTTGCTGGAAGAGCAATTGATAAAAATGAGAATGCTAAATATATAAATTCTCCTGAGACTCAAGTATACAATAAGAGCAAGGTCCTCTATGGGCTTCATATAACAAAAAATGATATATCTAAGCAAGATAGTGCTATCATAGTTGAGGGATATATAGACTTTCTTCAACTCTATCAAGCTGGAGTTAAAAATATTGTAGCTGTTTCAGGAACCGCATTCACTGATGGGCACGCCCACCTTATTAAGCGACTAACTAAGAATGTATTAATTGCATATGATGGAGATAGCGCTGGAGTATCAGCTGCCATAAAGGCTGGATATGTTTTGCTGAAAAATGGACTCAACCCATCAATCATACAAATTCCAGAAGGCCTTGACCCTGATGACTGGGTGCTAAAATCAGGAGTTGAACCATTTATAGAATCAGCCAGTAACGCAACCTCATTAATTAAGTTTAGCTTCGATAAGTTTAAAAAAGATTCAAAGAGCAATATTGCAGATTTTATTAATGAGACATTACTTGAACTTGTGCAAATAAAGGATGATGTCATTTCTGAAATAAATTTAAAGCAACTTTCAACCTGTACAGGAATCTCTTTTGAGAGTATAAAAAATAATTTCTCTGAAATCATAAAAAGAAAAGAAAAAAGAAATCAATTTAAAAATTCTGAAAAAAAATTAATAGCTGACAGCCTGTCCATTGAGGATGACTTACTCATGCTATGTTTTTCTAAAGAAAAAGAAATTAGAGAAGAAATTTATAATAACTTGAATATAGATTGGATGATAGGTGAGCAAACAAAACGAATTTACAAACAAATCTATATCCATCTAAACTCAACATTTGAACCGGATACAAGTATTGTCCTAGATCAGCTAGACTCCAAAGAGGATCATCATAAGCTAGCTAGTATTGCATTTGAAGTTGATAAGATAGAGCCATCAGTAAATATGGCAAAAAATTGTATTAATAGAATCCAACATCTCTTCCTTAAAAAGGAATTAGAAAAATATCGTGACATGTTAAAGAGTGAAGAAGAATCTTATAGAGATAACTCAGATTTAATTGTTAAAATCAGTGAAATCCAAACTAAAATGAACTCAATCAAGGGAACCGCATTATGAAAAAAATGATTTTTATTTTTTTATTGATTTTTTTTGGATGCGACGAAGAGAGAGTGACTGGTATTTCTAATGATTACACAACAAGTTTAGACTACTTAGTTAATTTGAGATGGGATGATAGTGAGATAAGATCAATAACTCAGGTAAATATAAAATGGGATGAGTGGGTACAAAATGACTCTACTGATTTTGTAAGCTATTATATAAAAGATGTAACAACAGAGAATGACAAACTATTAGAAGACTTTACTGCTGGCTCAGACACAACCTATGCTATTGATTTCGGTACAGGTACATTCCTTAAAATATGTGTCCTTGCAAATTATATCGATCAAGAAGCATCTCAAGTTTTCATGTCTTCAGATACAATGCAGTTTTTTACAGAGCCACTAGCATCAGTTTCAAATATCTTAATTGATACCGAGCCGCTCCAACATAATCTGAGCTGGAATGCAAGTAGCAATGAAAACGCCAGTAGCCTGCTGATATATAGGACATATATTAATGAAGCCGAGCCAATACCTAATCTACTAATAAATCCATCCAGTGGCTTACCTGAACAAGGAATAACTCAGTGGGAAATTATTCATGAAGGTAATAATCTAGAAACAGATTTTATAGATACTGAAAATATTTTCTCAGACTATAAATATTTTTATGCCATAAAAGTTCAAATTGAAGGCTCAGATAATATTGAGAACTATAGGTATAGTATGATTAAGCCAGCTGTTTCTGAGATGATAAATCAAATAGATGATCATACTTTTAACTTAGAGGCTTCAAATAATTTAGATGATGTGATTGTACTAAATTGGGATATATATAATTCTGATGATTTTTATTCATATGAAATTTGGAGAACAGATACTGAAAATGCTTCGCATCAAAATATTCAAGAGAATGGAAGCAAACTAGTAGAAGTTACAAATAAAAATCTTGATTATTTTGAAGATAGGTTCTCAATTGGATCTGGAAAGAAATGGTACTACTTTATCAAAGTATACAATAACTATGGACAAGAAATAAACTCTAATATTATTGAGGGGGACACCAGACTTTGATAATTCTAATGATTATAATGATATTATTTTCTGGATGCTCTGACATGTTCATCTCTGAGGAAAAAAGATACAATTCTATTCATTTAAATCAAAGCGGATGGATTGAAATTGAAAATCAAAATTATACATGTGAAAATGGTCTCCGTGCCTTTGATAATGATTTTACATTTGAGGTTTATTTTAGCGGAGATAATAATAGCTCTAATCAGGCGGGAACAATCTTCAGTATTGTAGGAAGGAAAACTGAAAACTTTATTGATAGCAACTGCAATGGTGAGTTTGATGAAGGAGAGCAAGATAGCAATGGAGATGGTATTTTAAGTGATGAGTTAGATAATGAATTTATTGTTATCGCTATCCAGAATGATCCAACAGTTAATAACTTACTTAGCTTCTATGTTAACGATACAGAGCAAGAGGTGTTGTTTGAAGGACTTAACTTCAATAGCCCAGATGAATTTCATCTATTGCAGGTGACATCAAATGGAGACAGCATAAAATTTTATCTAGATAGAGAGCTAGCATATTCTAAAGAGGCAGATATAATGACTCAAGAGTCGAGCCTTTTTATTGGATCTAGTTCAAATCTAAGTAATACTAACAATATTTGGCCTGGCTACATTGATGAGGTGAGACTCTGGAATGAAGTTTTGCCAGATCAGCTTTTAGAATTACATTTTGAATCTTCGGGTAAACTTGTAGAAACTATGCAGGACTCATCGATTTGTAGCTTGGTCGGCCTATGGTCATTTAACTATCTAGAGGAACGTATAGAAATTACAGATGATAAATGTAGTGAAGTTAGTAATCTGTATTATGGAGTCTGTGATTTTGAAATGTGTGACTACATACTTGATGGGACTCTATATACATCTCCAAACTCTGAAGTTAAATTCTCTAGAAGAAAATTTTAGATACTCTTTCATACAGCTTGTAGCATCCCATCCCAACTAAAAATCCTATAGATGCTCCTGTAAAAACATCAAGTGGATAATGGACACCTATATATACTCTAGAGAATATAACAATAGATGCATATGCCCAGAAATACTTATAGTAGTTAGTATATATTGATGAGAAGATGTATGCTATACTAGTTATGTTCAGGGCATGATTGGATGGAAAAGAGTAGTGTTTACCCCCCTTCCCACCTAAATGATTGATTGATTCACCTAAACTAAACCAGGGTCTATCTCTAAGCTCTAAGCTCTTAATACTCTTTCCAATGAGATCACCAAAAATAATGACCAGAGGGACCAATATTAATACTTTTCTTCTATTCTTTTTATCTAAGTAAGATAGTAGCAGCCAAAATAATAAAATAAATGGCAGCCATTTCTTGGTATTATCGAACAGAGGCATAATAAAATCAAATACTGGGTTTGAGAGTGTATTATTAACTAAAAATAATATCTGCAAATCGAAATTGTATAGCATATCTATCATAATAGACTAAAATATAAAAGCATTTAATAAAAAAACCATCATATTTACTATGAAAAGATGTTTGGGATATAATAAATTAGCTTGTTCCAAGGGCCCTTAGCTCAGTTGGTTAGAGCAGCGGACTCATAATCCGTTTGTCCGGGGTTCAAGTCCCTGAGGGCCCACAATACTATCTAATATTTTCGCAATATCACATGATATCGTTTGAGTTAATAATAACCAGCTAGTTAAAGCCATAGGATTAAATATGAAAAAAATTATCACCTTAATGTTCACCTTATCAGTTCTAATCGCCCATGAAGATGGAGAAAAAGGACACCGTCACGATAGATCTCATTCTGCATTTGGTTTTGTTGAAGGAGTGGTCATTAATTCAGAAAGTGGAAGCGCTGTTGAATATGCCTCTGTATCTATATATGATTTTGAAACTGATGAGCTTATTGCAGGCTCTATAACAGATATCCAAGGATATTTCTCTATTGATAAAATACCAATGGGAAGCTTCTTTATGGTTATTCAATTTATAGGCTATGAAATCTATAGAGATGATAAAATTATTCTAAGCTCTATTACTGGTGTTAGGCAGAATTTAGGTGAAATAAAATTGAATCCTAAATCTATAGAAGGTCTCGAAGTTAGTGTTACTGAGGATATGCCAAAAATTGAATTTGAGACGGATAAATTAGTTTACACTCCCTCAGGAGACATACTCGCTTCAAGTGGCTCTGCTGAAGATGTATTGAATAATGTTCCAATGGTCCTAGTGAATCAGGATGGCGGAGTTACTCTCAAGGGAAGTTCAAACGTTAAAATCCTTGTTAATAATCGTGAAAATAGAATTGGCGAAGGAGGAAATGATGTTGACAATATCCCTGCATCAATGATTGAAAAGGTTGAGGTGATTACATCTCCATCTGCGAAGTATGACCCCGAGGGTATGGCTGGAATTATAAATATTATTCTGAAGAAAGATAAAGACCGTGGGTTTAATGGAGAAGTTAAACTCTACACTAAACAAAATGATAAACATAATTTCTTTGATATGGGAGGACTTTCGCTAAGCTCTAATTATAAAACAGAAAAATTTAATTTTTATACATCATTTTCAAATAGTGTGAGATATAGAGATCGAACTGGATATAGAAAGTCATTTACTACTTTTACAGGTCCTACTAACCCTGATGATTTGGACACCCTTGAAAGCAATATTGACTTTAGCTGGGATAGTGAGAAAAAGAAAAAAGGTCAAATTTGGAGACTTGGTACAGATTATTATCTAGGTGATGATCTGACATTAAATTTCGAATCAAGGTACAATGCCTATAGCTCTAGCGAAAAGGGTACTGAAGTAACTGTTTTACCTCTGCCAAGAACAAAAGCTTCTAATGAAATGGAGCCTGATGGGAATTATGAGGTAGGCCTCTCATTCGCAGCTGATAAAACCTATGAAAATCCAGATAAAAATTTATCTTTTTCTTATTCCTACGATACTCATCCTGTAGATGAGGGTTATGATACAGTTATTGAAAATGGAAATGAAAGCACATCTTCACGTTCAAGTACTCTTAAATCACAAGAGCTTAATTTCTCATATGAATCGCCTATAAATGATAACTCTAAATTTGAATTAGGATACAACTTTGATCAAACAGATAATAATGAAAAAATGAATTACTCATTGTATGTTGATTCTGAAGATGATAATAATTCAATCTCTGGAAATAATACATATAAATATAAAAGAGATATTCATGCTGCTTTTTTTGAATATAACGCTAAGTTAAATGATAAATGGAGTATTAAGCCTGGGATTCGAACAGAATATGTAGGAAAAAATATTGTATTTATTGGAGATCCTGATTCGTGGTATTGTGATGGAATTGAGGCACCATATAGTTCGTATGATGACTGTGTAGATGATGGCTGTAGCTCGTGCCAGTTGAGTGCTAATGATTCAGATCAGCTTGGTGCATATGCTCAGATGTTAGAAGAAAATAATAATACTGATTTAGAAGATAGCTATACAAGTATATATCCTAGTTTTCATATAACTTATAATTTCACTGAAAAACAGAGCCTCCAATTTGCTATAAGTTCTCGTGTTGAGAGACCTGGAGGGGGACACCATGGAGGATCAAGGCAAATAAGGCCATTTCCTAGAGATATGCACTCAAATAATTTTATATTTCTTGGAAATCCTAATCTAAAGCCAGAGTACTCTACTAACTATGAGCTATCTTATAAATCACCAATTCCAATGGGATTCTTCTATACTAACATATACTTTAATGATGTTAGGGATAAAATTGAGTGGTATAGTGATAACTCATATGAAAATTTTGATGTTGTAACATTTGATAATGCTGATAAAGCAAAGAGCTATGGACTTGAATACTTCTTTATGGTAATGGGACAAACAATAGGTGGAGGCTTCTGGTACAATGATCTACAGGATGGGTCAGATGACTCTGAGTTAAATGGAGTGAATAAAGGTCTAAATATGTATGGAAAAATAAATTTACCAGAAAAATATATTAAATACTTCGGATTTGAATTTGGTTACTACTATATGAAAATGGCAGATGACTACGGATCTATGTTTGGAGATAAAGGCACAATATGGGCCAATATCGGAATAAC
>CEOP01019155.1_pt1 | contig 14163 bp, 18 predicted proteins | sample 361301 | NCBI WGS metagenome assembly CEOP01 (sample SAMEA2619548, study PRJEB7988) | marine metagenome | biome: marine biome (ENVO:00000447); feature: deep chlorophyll maximum layer (ENVO:xxxxxxxx); material: "saline water (ENVO:00002010), including plankton (ENVO:xxxxxxxx)" | depth 55 m
CAAGGTAAAATTGATACACTTTTGAAGGATACCTCATCCTTAATGTATGAAAATGACCAGACATCTGCGAATATTAGAGAAAAATATGAACCAGAGTTAGAAACTCTTACATCTGCTACATCTTCTCTTAAGAAATTCAACAATGTCAAGGGTAAACTGGAACAGAAGATTAAGATTATCACTAAAGAACACCAGTTTTTCAAGGAAAACGTATCATGCCCTACTTGTCATCAAGAAATAGAGGAAGACTTTCGCTTAAATAAGATTGGAGATATCGAAGGGAAGGTAAAGGAGATTAACTCCGCTTACAAAGAACTTCAAAAGTCTATAAACGCAGAACAAACAAAAGAAGCCAGGTTTATAGATGTTTCTAAGCAGATCTCAACTCTAACGCATGACATTTCAACAAACAATTTTAAGATTTCTGAATATCAACGACAAGTCCGCAATTATGAACAAGAAGTTCAAGACATTACCGAACAAATTGCAAATAGAAATACTGAAAGAGCCACGCTTAGAAACCTCAAAAATGATTTAACACTAGTAGAAACAAATAAAGCAGATCATACACAAGATATTGAATACTTAGACTTTGCAAACGCCATGATGAAAGATTCTGGTGTCAAGGCAAAGATTATGAAGAGATATTTGCCTATCATGAATCAGAAGATCAATAAGTATCTTCAAATGATGGACTTCTATATCAATTTTACATTGGATGAACAGTTCAATGAGTGTATCAAGTCGCCTATTCATGAGAAATTCAGTTATGAATCTTTCTCCGAGGGAGAGAAGATGAGAATTGACCTTGCTATACTATTCACATGGCGTGATATTGCAAAGATGAAGAACTCATCATCCACAAACATCCTCATTCTTGACGAGATATTTGACAGTTCTCTGGACAGTAATGGTACAGATGAATTTGTGAAGATTATCAGATATGTCATCAAGGATGCTTACATCTTTATGATCTCTCATAAGGTGGATGAGTTGACAGATAGATTAGATAATATGATTACATTTGACAAGATGAATGGGTTCTCAAAAGTGACGTATTCTACATAGTAGCATAGGTTTTGTAACCGTATGATACTAATAGATGGATGTCATTCACTAAAACTGGAATGTGCCTTAAGGGAATTGGGTTTTATTGACATGGAATGGCGGACAGTGGCACATGCTGGAATATTTTTTGTTCAACCTGTAGGTATGCCAAATAATCCCGAAGGAGATCTTCTGGGATTTACGATTACATATGAGAGTAAAGTTATAAAATTACAAAATACTGCAAAGAAAGCCCTAGATACTGCATTGAGGTGGTCGGGGTAGACAGTTGACAAACTGGCACATGGTTGGTTGAAATTGGCACAGGACCGATTATCATGTGTACATAGACAAGAAAACAAATGCTTACAAAGGTTAATTACGAAGTCAAGGGTCAACTTGCTAAACTACTTGCTACCGAAGATCTGATCATCGAGAACAAGAAAGTTCCTACAGCGTCCTTTGATGTAGATCGTAGAGTATTGACTCTTCCTATGTGGGAGAAGGCCTCTACGACCGTATACGACCTTCTGGTGGGTCATGAGGTTGGTCATGCACTATTCACACCCAATGAGAACTGGAAAATAAAACATCCAGAAGTTCCCATGTCATTTGTCAACATCCTTGAGGATGCTCGTATTGAGAAGTTGATGAAGCGTAAGTACGCTGGTATCGTCAAGACATTCTATATGGGATACAGCGAACTTTCAGATCAAGATTTCTTTGAACTAGAGAAGAATGATGTTGAAGATATGAATCTTCCTGATCGTATCAACATCTATCATAAGGTTGGTAAGTTTGTTGATGTTCCTTTTGATTATGATGAAGAATATTTTCGTGACGCTGCATCCAAAACAGATACTTTTGATCAGGTTTTAGATCTTGCTTCTGAACTTCATGAGTTTATGAAGAAACGCACTACAGAATCACTTGAGATGGGATTCAACATTGACAACATCTCAATGGGTCAAGGTGGCGGAGATGCAACTCTAGAAGATCTGATCAATGCAGAGAAAACTGATCAAGAAGGAGAGGGTGATTCTATTCCTTCTGGACTAGGAGAGTCTGGTGATGAGCGTCCTGACTTGGGAGAAGATACTACTGAGTATGAAGAGCCTGAGTACAATCCTTACGGTGGAGAACACAATGATTTCGAGACTATCACTGACAAGACTCTCTCAGATAACTTGGAGAACTTGAATGATAAGAAAGCAATGCAAAGTATGTACGATACTGAGTACTGCACTATTCCTACTCTAAATCTTAAAACTCTTCATGCTAAAAATGTAGATGTTCATTCTTACCTTGAACAGTGGTGGATTGATCAACAAAAAAACTACGATAAGGAGATCCAACAGGAGGACAACTATCGTCTCCCTATGAATCTTTATGCAAGTGTTGACAATGAATACAGACTCTTCCGTCGTTCTGCACAGAAAGAAGTCAACTATCTTGTAAAAGAGTTTGAGTGTCGTAAGTCTGCTGACGCATATGCTCGTGCTACAGTATCAAAGACAGGAGTTCTTGATTGCACAAAGCTTCACTCATATAAGTACAACGAAGATTTATTCAAAAAGATCACCACTCTACCTGATGGTAAAAATCACGGACTTATCTTTGTCCTTGACTGGTCTGGATCTATGAGTAATGTTCTCTTGGATACAATCAAACAGTTGTTCAATTTGATCTGGTTCTGTAAGAAAGTTCAAATTCCTTTCCAAGTATTTGCTTTCACTAATGAGTGGAATCGTGGAGAGAAAGAGTTTGATGAGTTCGGTAACTACAGAGGTTATGAGTATCCTAAAGATCATCACGAAAAGATCGATGGTCAACTCTATGTTGAAGGTATGTTTTCAATGGTTGAGTTTCTAACTAGTGATTGCAAGAAAGGAGATCTAGAACGTCAAATGATGAACATCTGGAGAGTCACAAATTGTCTTGACAATCGTGGCCGTTGGGCATCTCACATGGTATATCAGTGCCCACATCGTTTGGGTCTATCTGGAACTCCTTTGAATGAAGCACTTCTCTCTTTGAATCAACTCATTCCTCAGTTCCAAAAGAAAACAGGAGTTCAAAAAATTCAGTGCATCACTCTTACTGATGGTGAAGCACATCCTCTTAAATTCCACAAAGAGTTTAAGAACAGAGCGGGTGATGAACCATACTTGGGAACACGTTCTACCACACATGGTAACGTATTCATTCGTGATACAAATGGTAAAACTTATCATTGTGCAGACGCATACTATGAGTTAACCTCTTCCCTACTCAATCAACTCAAGGGTCGTTTCCCTAACGTCAACTTCCTTGGCATCCGAGTTATTGAGAGTCGTGATTGCAACAGTTTCGTTCGACGTTATGTTGACTTCGATTACGACAAACACAAGTCCATCATGGAACAGTGGAGAAAAACAAAATCTCTGATGATCACTGATGGTGGTGGATACCATGCTTACTTTGGACTATCCTCATCCGCACTCAACTCTGATTCTAGTTTTGAAGTGAAAGAAGATGCGACTAAAGCACAGATCAAGTCCGCTTTCAAGAAATCACTTTCTGCAAAGAAAATGAACAAGAAAGTTCTAGGACAGTTCATGACCTACATCGCATAGACCAGTTGACAAACTGGCACAGAGGTGGTTGATTCCACCTCCACTTCCATTATAATGTATACATAGACAAGAACAAACAATGCCTTTTGAAGCTAAAGTGAATTCCAAATCACTAATCAACAATCTTCGTGATCTTTACGGTAACAAGATCACATCCGCACACATCAAAGCCTATTGCGCTCAGCATGATGTGACATATCAAACTGTGACAAAATACTTGCAACAGTTCAAAACAACAAAAGGTAAGTGGAACTTGACTGCCAAAGAGAAGAAAGAAAACCTTGAGAATTCTTATGCTGCTCCTGCTGTTGTTCCTCCTGTAGAACAGAATCTAGTTCCAACGGTTGATCCTAACTTTGTTAAGTTTGGAAACTTCACCGATATCAAAAAGATTATTCAATCTAAACAGTTCTATCCATGTTTTGTTACAGGACTATCTGGTAACGGTAAGACTCTTGGTGTAGAACAAGCATGTGCTCAACTCAAGAGAGAAGTTGTTCGCGTAAACATTACTATCGAAACTGATGAAGATGATCTTATTGGTGGTTTCCGCCTTGTTAATGGCTCCACTGTATGGCACAACGGCCCAGTTATCGAAGCCCTCGAACGAGGAGCTATCTTGCTACTTGATGAAATCGACCTCGCAAGTAACAAAATTCTCTGTCTCCAGTCTATCCTTGAAGGAAATGGAGTCTTTCTCAAGAAAATTGGCACTTACGTTCAACCAACTGACGGTTTCAACGTCATCGCAACCGCAAACACTAAGGGTAAAGGTTCTGATGATGGACGATTCATTGGAACTAATGTGCTCAACGAAGCATTTCTTGAACGCTTCCCAGTAACCTTTGAACAGTCCTATCCTAGTCCAAAGACTGAGGAGAAGATCTTGACTAACTTGTGTGATGATACAGAGTTCTGCAAGCGTCTTGTAGATTGGGGTGACATCATCCGTAAGACCTTCTTTGATGGTGGTGTTGAGGAAGTTATTTCCACACGTCGTCTTGTACATATCGTCAAGGCATACGCTATCTGGAAGAACAAAGAGAAAGCAATCGAAGTATGTGTCAATCGCTTTGATGATGAAACAAAACAAGCATTCCTTGATCTTTATGACAAGGTTGATGCAGATGTAAACTTTGGAGGTGAAAAAACAAATGATGAACCTATGGAAGAACTACAAGTCCCTTCTGTTTGAAACCTTTCCTGACCTAGAAGTCAAGGAAACATGGGCAGAATGGGAAGGTAAAGGTACTAACTTAACCGCTAGGATCTTTACCAACCCATACTTTATCAAGTCAAGGGAAGTAGATATATGGAGTGATAAATCCTCTATCTACAACACCATCATCTATCCTAAAACAGGTAGTAATCTACCTTGCTTCGGTATGGACTTGATGGGATTTACAGAGAAGAGAGTCATCATTGTATTTGACTTTCAACATCCTGTAGAGAAATATCTGTTCTCTGTAGAGGGACTACCAAAGGCAGAAAAGGAGTATCGATTCTTTGAAATGGGTAATCACTTTTCTGAAAATATATTTGTCAGATATACTACCTTTGATAAGGTAGATGAACATCTTGATATGTTCAAACAATACTTGACAAAATACAAAGAGATGGTAGAATTAGAAAGGCCAAGTGGAACAGACACTAGCACATACAAAGATTTTGATGCTTACATGACTAAATTAGACCCAGTAGGAGGATATCTGAAAGGTAAGTTTGGACAAGAAAAGGCAGAGAGTCTTGTAAACAATTTTCTATTTTGTTATGGTTAACGCATGGAGTTTAGCTGGTTCAATCATGAGTGGTACATTTGAGGAGGACTATCCAATCTTGAAAAACAAAAATAAAGAGTCAACAAAAGAAGACTGGCAAGACTTTTGGGAAGAGGACGGTCATAGTATTACTGGAAACCCCGCTCCCGCTTCGCCAGATACGTTCGTTTTTGAATCACCCGATGGTGGCAAAACTGTAACTAGAAGGAAACCTTTTGAGTCTAAGAAAGAAGTAATCCAAGGAGATTACTATAAGGATATTCCTTGGAGTGGTGTTGAGGACAATAGAGGTACTGAGGATAGGATTGAGTTCAATACTGATGGTCCTCATGCTGCAGGTCCAGTCGAGATCCTTGGTGGAGTTGGTGAAGATGTAATCTCTTTTGGTGATTCCAAAGATACTGATCTTGATTGGATTGAAAAGAGTGGAGGATTTGAATGGACACCAGGCTCACCATGGCCACCAGAAGTTCCTGATGAAATTAAGGTAGAACATTCTGATTCATGGTATGATTACAAACGTAATGATCCTAATGCAGAAAACCCTTTTACTGATCCTAAAGACAGAGAAAGAGCTGACTTTGTAGTTGGTGCTGGTAACACTGCTGCGAAGAATGATGATCTATACATGGCGGACATTGACGATATGTATTCTCATTACTTTGATCACAGTAACATTCGTCAACCAGTAGCAGACAACTTCAAATTTTTCAAGTATAATGAACATTCAATGCTTGATAAAGCAAAGAACTATATTGCTAGTACATATGGTTCACACTATACTGGAGATAAGGGAACACAGACCCTAGATCTCATTGAAGGTATTGGAGATGCGGAAGCATTTTGCCGATCCAATGCAATCAAGTACCTCTCACGATTCGGCAAAAAGGATGGTAAGAATGAAAACGACATTCTAAAGGCCATCCACTATTGTACACTTTTATACCACTTCGCTGGTTTACATAATGACGACAGCAACTAAGATTCCTATGAAACTTTCCGATAGAACTATTAACCTGTTGAAGAACTTTGCTTCTATCAACCAGTCTATCTTATTCAAGCAAGGTAAGTCCTTGAGAACTATTTCTGTAATGAAGAACATTCTTGCAGAGGCAAACATCGATGAGGATATTCCTCAAGAGTTCGGTGTTTATGATCTTAGTCAGTTCTTGAACTCTCTTGGTCTTTTTCAAGATCCAGAATTAAACTTTACAGGACAAAGTTTCGTCAATATCAAAGAAGGTAAACAGAAGTCTAAGTATTTCTTTGCTGATCCAAGTGTTATTGTTTCTCCTCCTGATAAATCAATCACTCTTCCATCTGTAGATGTTGAGTTTCCTCTTAAGAGTTCTCAACTTGATCGTCTTCTAAAGGCTGCAGCGGTCTACCATCTAACAGATCTTTCTGTTGTGGGTGATGGCAAAGAAATTAAGATGGTTGTCTCTGATCGTAAGAACGATACATCAAATGATTTCTCTATCGTTGTGGGAGAAACCACTAAGACTTTTGGATTACATTTCAAGGTAGAAAACATCAAGATTGTTCCAGGCACATATGAAGTCAAGATCTCTCGTAAACTTTTGTCACAGTTTACCTCATCTGAGTATGACCTCACCTACTATATAGCTCTAGAACCAGATCTCACATGGGAGGATTAATGTTATTCGCATCACATCCAAGTGTCTACACATTGCCAGGCACTTGGGAAGCACAACCAGACGTAGTATTTGATCCCACATATCTTATTGCGTCAGCAGCAGTTGTTTTTGCAACCGCAACAATTATTTCCGTAATTTCGATTAAGCAAAAAAGAAAAAGAGCTTAGTTAACTTACTATTTTATTATGAACATTTTTGTGACAGATCCTGACCCTGTTAAGTCAGCAGAAGTTTTGCCTGACAAACATGTGGTCAAGATGCCTCTTGAAACCTGTCAAATGCTTTCCATTGTGTTCTCACATTGGTATTTTGATTGGGGTGATGATCTCCTACTCAAGAAGGATGGCACTCCATACAAAACAAGTAAAGGTGCTTTCCGTAATCATCCATGTACACAATGGGCAGGCAAAAGTTTGTTCAACACAGCATGGTTGATTCAACATGGATGTGCATTGTCAACAGAGTACACCCATCGTTATGGGAAAGAGCATGGATGTCGCAAGACTTTGTTTGAAGCGAAGAAAATCTTTCATCGGTTCGCAGACGAAGCGATTACATGCTACAGTTACGTTCAAGATTACGCATTTGCAGGACCAGATGAGTTTAAATATGACACAAGCATTGACACTCTCACTGCTTACAAACGTTACATTAGGAGCAAACCTTGGGTTGCATCTAATTATCTTCGTGACCCATCCAGAAAACCAGATTGGGTATGACTAATTTAATTGAAAAGAATGACCCACGTTACTTCTCACAGACAAGTAACGAACCCTATGACAGGCATCACTATAGTATAGTTTACAAAGACCGTTCTATTGTGGTAGAATCATGGGAAGAGGTGCAAGAACATTGGTGGAACAATTCACACAAGTTTGAACCACCAGTTATTGAGGTTTTAAACAAACCAAAGAAAAAATCCAAAGGATTTATTTAATTATGAGTAAAAGAAAGGAAGAACTCGCTCTTGAGTTCGTGAAGTATACCGTCAGTTTGATGGACGAGGAATCTCTTAGGAAGATTGCTGAGATTAACTTACTTGCTAACCTGAGTGGAGACACAGATCTCCCAACTTGGGAAGACTATGTAGCACAAATGAAAGGTCTAACCACGGCCGAAAAATGTCTTGAGTTAATCAAACCAGCAATGCTTTTGAGGGGAACTAATGAGGGATGAATTTATTTGGGTAGAGAAGTATCGCCCAAAAACTATTGATGAATGTATTCTCCCAGAGAGTACAAAGAAAACATTCAAGGAGTTTCTAAAGAAGGGAGAGATCCCCAATCTCTTGTTGTCAGGACCTCCTGGCATTGGTAAGACCACAGTTGCAAAAGCGTTATGTGCAGAATTAGGAGCTGATTGTTATGTCATCAATGGATCCGATGAAGGAAGATTTCTTGACACGGTACGGAATCAAGCAAAGAACTTTGCTTCGACCGTATCACTTCAAGGCATGGACTCAAAGCACAAAGTCATCATTATTGACGAAGCTGACAACACAACCCATGATGTACAACTCCTCTTACGGGCGAATATTGAGGCGTTTTATAAGAACTGTCGATTCATCTTCACCTGTAACTTCAAGAACAGAATCATCGAACCCCTCCATTCAAGATGTTCAGTCATCGAGTTTGGAATCTCAGGAAAGCATAAAGCAACAATCGCAGCACAGTTCTTCAAAAGATTGGTTGAGATTCTTGATCAAGAAAATATTGAAGCAGACAAGAAAGTCGTCGCTGAATTAATCAACAAACACTTTCCTGATTGGAGGAGAGTTCTTAATGAGTGTCAACGACATTCTGTAAGTGGTAAGATTGATTCATCTATTCTCGCTAGTTTTTCTGAGGTAAATATACATGACCTTATCAAAAATCTTAAGGGTAAGAACTTTAAAGAGGTTCGTAAATGGGCGGTCAATAACTTGGATAATGATCCTTCTGTTCTATTGCGTCGTATCTACGATGCTCTTTTTGAGTCCCTTGAAGGTCCTAGTATTGCTGCTGCTGTGCTCATTATTGCTAAGTATCAGTATCAGATCGCGTTCGTAGCAGATCAAGAAATTAACCTGTTAGCATGTCTAACAGAAATTATGGTGGAGTGTGAATTCAAATGAAAAGTATGAAGAAAGAACAAAGGCATCAAGTTAAGTCCAAATTTTATTATTTGTTCTGGGGAACTGCAACAACATCTGTACTTGTAGGCCAACTATTTGTTGGAACCTCATACAATAGAATGGCAAATTCTATGAACCGATGGTTTGAAGAGACTGTTGATATTATGCAAGAATCAATTAGACCCAGAGGATACTATGCACCTTTAGTTCCACCTCCTCCCATGACTGATTATATGTTCGATGATATTAACTGAAAGTGAAGCTGTATATGCAGCAGATAAATTCATTGATTACTTTTCTAATACAGGAAGGATCGATGAATATCTTCGTAATGTAAAATTAGATAGGATAGCAGAACAACCCTCTGACCTATCAGCGTTCTTTGATGGGGGTGGTGGTGCAACTGAGGATGATCTCTTTGGTAAGTTTGATATGCACCCTTCTGACATGAAGATTAAAATCTACAGTGCTGGCCAGCCTGGTGGATTGACTAATGAGTTCTTCAATGAAAGATTGCAGATCACAATGTCTCATGCTTTTGAAAGTTGTATCCCAGGCAAATCACTCAAGTGGATTGTTAAAGAAGAGAACACAGGAAAGGTTATTGGATTCATAAGGTTCGGTTCTCCCACCATTAATTCCAAACCAAGGAATGATTGGTTGGGTGATGTACCTGATTTGGGTCGGTTTAACCGCCATGCAATCATGGGATTCATTATTGTTCCTACTCAACCGTTCGGTTTTAACTACCTCGGTGGTAAACTCTTAGCGATGTTGTGTTGTTCTCATCAAGCAAGAGAAGAGCTCAATGCAAAATATAATGCAGATATTTGTTTGTTTGAAACTACCTCATTATATGGATCTACTAAATCATCATCACAGTATGATGGACTGAAACCATACATGAGATACAAGGGTTTGACTGTTAGTGACTTTACCCCACTGTTACATGACTCTATCTTCCAAGATCTGAACAAATGGTTTACAGCAAGGAATAATGATAAATGTTTAGTGAAGGAAGATGCTTCTAGTAGAAAACTAAAGATCCAGACAAAGATGATTTCTGTTATCAAAAAGTCCTTACAGGATAGAGATAAACTAGAATCATTCAACACTGCGATTAAATCTGCCAAGGATCTGACCGAACAGAAACGTTTCTATATGTCTACCTATGGTTTCAAGAATGCTAGAGAAGTTATCTTGGGAGAGCAAGATACTTTGGTTAAGGCTGAAAACTATGATAGGTTCTCTGTTGATCAGATTGTTTCTTGGTGGAGAAAAAAAGCTTCTCGTCGCTACGAAACGCTCAGAGAAGACGGAAGACTAAGAACCAAGTTGGAAACTTGGAACAAAAACCCCGACGAGATTGATATTATACGATGAACGAACTCAAAGACTGGTTGAACTCTGTAAACCTCACTAAAGAGGATCTTACGAGGGATGACCCCGAAGCGATCAAGAAGTATCCACCATTCATTGTGAACAAATGTATGTCCGCACATACTGATTGTGTCATGTTTGCTAATGAAATGAACATCAATCATCACCTATCAAAGGATCTTCAATATCACTTTTATCTAAATAGCATCAGGAAGAAGAAGAGATTCTCTCCTTGGCTCCGCAAAGATAAGATCAAAGATCTTGACGTTGTGAAACAATACTATGGTTATAGTAATGATAAAGCAATCCAAGCATTGAAAATCTTAACCAAAGAGCAGTTGAATTTTATTAAAGAACGCATTGACGTTGGAGGTACAGGATGAGTGGGTTTACAGAACCTGAGATTGCTTGGTCACAAGATCAAATGATCGAAGTCACACTTAACGAACCAGATGATTTTTTGAAGGTTAGAGAAACTCTGACGAGAATCGGTGTTGCTTCACGCAAAGAAAAAAAGATTTATCAATCGTGCCATATTCTGCACAAGCAAGGTAGATACTATATCGTTCATTTTAAAGAATTGTTTGCATTGGATGGAAAGTCCGCTAATCTTTCTATCAATGATGTCCAACGTAGGAATAGAATCATCACTCTGTTATCAGATTGGGGATTGATTACTATTCTCAGACCAGAACAAATTGTAGATGTTGCTCCTTTGAATCAAATCAAAGTTCTTTCTTATAAGGATAAAGGAGACTGGACTTTAGAGACTAAGTATAATATTGGTAAGAAGAAAAAGGTAGTACAATCCTCACAAAGCACTTTTGTAAAGGCAGACTGACGGTTACCACTATGATTTTTGAGGGTTTACATAACCCTCTTTTTTTATGCTCATCGTATAATTAGTACTGTCGCCGCAAGGGACAAAACTAAACTCGCTTTAAAAGGAGAAACATGACCAACATTCAAAGATATCACACTCAGGATCTGGGAACACTAGTTGACAAGATCATGAAGAACAGCGTCGGTATGGACGATTACTTCAACCAGTTCTTCAATTTTGATTCCACTACTAATTACCCACCATATAATCTCGTACAGATAAACAATGTAGATTCTAGACTGGAGATTGCACTTGCTGGATTCAGTAAAGATGAAGTTAATGTCTACACAGAGTACGGAAGGATTGTTGTAGAGGGTAAGAAAGAAAAAACCGAAGAAGAATCTGAGTACCTACACAGAGGTTTGGCTCAGAGATCTTTCCAGAGAGCCTGGGCATTGTCAGAAGACATTACAGTTAAGGATGTAAATTTTGCAGATGGACTTCTCACAATTAAACTGGGCAAAATAGTACCAGAGCATCATGCTAGAAAGACTTACCTATAAATAGAATTAGTTCGAGATGGATCAAGACCTCTGCGTTGCAGGGGTCTTTTTTTGTGGTATAATGTAGACATATTTTGGGAGTAATCCGTGAAAAAGTTCATTGCTACATGTATTGGTCTTGCATTGAGCGTACCTGTACTAGCAAATCCACTGCCTAAACCTATTGAAGGTAAGATTACTAAAGGATGGTATACTGCTGATGCAATGGGATGTATGCTTCTTCGAGAATGTACTGAAGATGTAGAAGAAGTATTCTCTCTCCTTGATGTTTCTAGTAACTATCGCAATTCTGCTAGTTTCACTCCTGTTGCTGGCGAGTTCAATCAGATGTTGGTGGCACTTAACCAAGTAGGAGTAAAGGTTTATCTGGCAGATGAAAAATATTTTCCTGTAGGAAATCGTGGAGTGTATCACACAGTTAGTAATGCTTTCTTTTTGAACAAAGCATACATGGGTCGTCCTAGTACACTCATGAGTGTCATGCGACATGAAGGATGGCACGCTGCACAAGATTGTATGGCAGGCACTATCAATAATAGTATGATTGCTATCATTCTGGATGAGGAAAAAGTACCTCAGATCTGGCAAGACATTGCCACTAAAACTTATGCTGCAACTCCCAGTGCAATTCCTTGGGAGAAAGAAGCATTTTGGGCAGGGAAGACTGAGAATATGACGATGAACGCATTGAAATCATGTGCTAATGGTAACATGTGGGAAGTCTACACACCCACCCCTATGACTGGGGAATGGTTAAAAGAAAATGGATATATGAAAGGGGGTTGACACTCTATACAGATCGTACTATAATATATTTGTTGGACGCAACATAGGGAGTGACTGAATAAACTTACTGGCATATTGCTGGTTAAGGTGATGAGACACAGGTGGTGCTGCTGCGAGAGCAGAATCGACTTACCAGTCGGGTCTCAGGCAAAGATGTATTTACTCTGTAGTAATGCCCATCTTTTGTTGGTACACAGGAACCCAACCTCCCCCTTTCTTTCTAAGACCTAAGATGCAACTCGATGAGTGGGGCAGATGGTCTTTCATGCGGATGTAGTTTAATGGTAAAATACGAGGTTTCCAACCTCTTGTCCTCAGTTCGATTCTGAGTATCCGCTTTGCAAACTATATACTGGTGCAATGACCGTAAAACTGGTACTACTTAAATCTAATGAAGAAGTCATCGCAGATGTGAAAGAACTTGTGGATGCGGATGATAAACCCATCTTCATTGTTCTTGAAAACGCTTTCTGTTGTAAGTTGGTTGAAGCACCTGTATTACTTACAGAAGGAAAAGAGGAAGAAGAAACACAGTACAGTGTACAATACTATCCTTGGATGCCTTTATCTGATGAGAAAAAGATATCTATTGATCCCAGCTGGGTCGTTGCGATAGTAGAACCAAAACCTATGGTAAAACAATCCTACGAGACTAAAATTTATGGAACAGGAAGTAAAGATACTAATCCTAGTTAATGGCGCCGTTCTTATCTCAAAGATAGAGGAAGTCGGTGCTGTCGATATTGGAGATCCAAACTGCAAACTTGTATCACCTTATGCACTTGAGGGTGATAATATGTCGCCTTGGTTAAAGAAGATAACAGACGACGTTGAAATTATGATATGTTCTGATAAAATAGTAACATTGGTGGAACCCCACCGAGAACTCATTGATTCTTATTTGAAACTGGCAACTGCATGAAATTCTACACTAATGTTTTCCAGATCGGCAACAGTATGCTGGTTAGAGGATATGATAATGGAAGACATTTTGAGGATAGGGAAGAGTTTCACCCAACATTTTATGTGCCTACGAAGAAGAGGAGTAAGTGGAAGACTCTTGACGGTCAATCTGTAGAACCAATCAAACCTGGCACAATCAAGGATTGTAGGCAGTTTATCGATAAGTATTCACAGGTACAAAACTTTAATATTTTCGGTAATGAGAGATATGTACATCAATATATCTCTGATAAGTATCCAGAGGATGAGATCAAGTTTGATCTAAGCAAAATTAATTTAGTTACTATTGACATCGAGGTTGCTGCAGAGAGTGGTTTCCCTGATGTCTTTAATGTTGCAGAAGAACTATTACTAATTACTGTACAAGATTACAATACAAAGTTTATTACTACATTTGGATCTAGACCATACAAGACCAATCCTAATAGGAAGAACTA
>CEOP01046969.1_pt1 | contig 14133 bp, 9 predicted proteins | sample 361301 | NCBI WGS metagenome assembly CEOP01 (sample SAMEA2619548, study PRJEB7988) | marine metagenome | biome: marine biome (ENVO:00000447); feature: deep chlorophyll maximum layer (ENVO:xxxxxxxx); material: "saline water (ENVO:00002010), including plankton (ENVO:xxxxxxxx)" | depth 55 m
ATGATTATCAGGAACTTGCAGTAAAATTTGCTAAATCTATTACTGTTGGTTCAGGTCAGTTTTGCACAAATCCTGGAATGATAATTTCTATTAAAGGAAGTGAAATGGATAGATTTATTGAATGTCTAAAATTAGAAATAAATAAAATTGAGCCATCATGTATGTTACATCCGAATATACTTAATTCATATAATTCAAATGCTAATCAAACAACAGCAAACAAAAATGTTGAAATACTCTATCAGTCAGATTCGACAAATAAAGAAAATTATCCAGAACATATTTTAGCAACAGTTAATTCAGATGAATTTATTAGTAATAAAAATATACATCATGAAGTTTTTGGCCCGTTTTCTTTAATTATTAAATGTAATGATATGGATGATTTGAAAAAAGTTATTTCTTCAATTCAAGGTCAGCTAACGGGAACAATTATTGGGGAAAATGATGAAATTTATCAAAACCAAGATTTAATTGATTTATTGGGAGATAGAGTAGGTAGAATAATTTTTGACGGTGTTCCTACAGGTGTAGAGGTTTGTCCTTCAATGCTTCATGGAGGCCCATATCCTGCAACGACTGATAGTAGATTTACAGCTGTTGGAATTCATTCTATAAAAAGATGGGTAAGACCATTTAGTTATCAAGATTTTCCAGATGAAGTGCTGCCCGATGAATTAAAAAACGATAATCCACTAAATATAAAACGAACTATAAATGGAGTCATAACTAGAAAAGGATAATGTCGTTTTGAAAACTAAAATTTACTATGAACTTATTCAGAATTTTTACAATAGCATTGTTTTTAATAACTATTCAATCATGTGATGAATATAATAGAAACAAGAACTCAAATAAACTAACTGAAATAATTAATTCCTATCAAGACCATGACGGATATGATTATAAGAAATATCCATTAGGTTTAGTTACAAAAGAACATTATAAAAATGAATCAGATTTTGCTAATGAACTTCTATTAAATTTAGCCTTAATAGACACATCATTTTTAAATGAGAATGATAAAATTTCATATAAATTATTAAGCTTTAAACTTCAAGATATTATTGACTATTATGAGTTTGAGAGATACTTAAATCCATTATTATCAGATTCCGGATTCCATAGTAGCTTAGGCTATATGGTGAAACCTCTATACAATTACAAACAAGTAAAAGAGTATATAAATAAATTAAATGCCCTTCCAGATTATGTAGACCAACATTTTATAAATCTTAGAGAGGGTCTATCAAAAGGAGTATCGCAACCACTAGTTATTTTTAAGGGGTATGAATCAACATATGATGATCATATTACCAAAGATTTTAAAGCAAATTATTTCTATTCTCCTTTTTTGAATATGCCAGATGATCTATCGGAAAGTCAAATAGATTCAGTTTTATATGAAGGTCAGAAGGCAATTGAACAATCAGTAATTCCTGAATTTAAAAGAATTAAAGAGTTTTTTGAGAAAGAGTATTTTCCGAACACTAGAACTAAAATTGGTGTTTCTGAAATTCAAGACGGGTTAGATTATTATCAAAACAGGATTAACTATTATACTACCAGCAAAAGCTATACTGCTGATATAATTCATGAAATAGGCATTAAAGAGGTTAGTAGAATTAAAAAGGAGATGGTAAAAATTATTTCTGACTTAAATTTTAATGGAAGCTTTGATGATTTCTTTAATTTTTTAAGAACTGATGACAGATTTTATGCTAAAACCCCAAGAGAACTGTTAATGTTTGCAAGAGATATTTCTAAAAGAATAGATGCTAAACTTCCAAAATTTTTTAAAACACTTCCTAGGAAACCTTATGGTGTTGCACCTGTTCCAGATGCAATTGCTCCAAAATATACAGGAGGCAGATATGTTGGCACATCTAAAAATAGCACTGAGCCAGGTTATTATTGGGTAAACACGTATGATCTTAAGAGCCGAACTTTATATACAATTCCAGCATTAACGGCACATGAAGGTGTTCCTGGACATCATCTTCAAGGTTCATTAAATAATGAATTAGGAGACAGTATCCCAAGATTTAGAAGAAACCTATATTTATCAGCATTTGGAGAAGGCTGGGGATTATATAGTGAGTTTTTAGCTAATGATATGGGAATATATAGAAATGAATATGAGCAGTTTGGAAAATTAACATATGAAATGTGGAGGGCATGCCGTCTTGTTGTTGATACAGGAATACATGCTATGGGATGGACTAGAGACCAAGCTGTAGAATATATGTCAAAAAATACGGCATTATCACTACATGAAATTAACACGGAAGTTGATCGATATATCTCATGGCCAGGCCAGGCATTATCATATAAAATAGGTGAAATTAAAATTCGTGAATTAAGAGAAAAAGCAAAAAATTCCCTAGGAAATAAATTTGATATAAGAGATTTTCATGAAGTTATTTTATCTCAGGGTACAGTTACGTTATCTATTCTAGAACAAAGAATCAACAATTATATAAATAAAACTAAAAATGAATAAAACAAGTTTTACTTGTATTGATGGACATACATGCGGAAATCCTGTTAGATTAGTTGTTGATGGAGCCCCCATATTAGAGGGTAAAAACATGAGTGAAAAGAGACAGTTTTTTTTAAAAAATTTTGACTGGATTAGAAAGGGGCTAATGTTTGAACCAAGAGGCCATGATATGATGAGTGGAGCTATGATATATCCACCTCATAATTCTAAAAATGATTGCAGTATTTTATTTATAGAAACTTCTGGATGTTTACCAATGTGTGGACATGGAACAATAGGAGCTGTTACAATTGCAATTGAAGAGAAAATTATTAAGCCAAAAGTCAACGGAAAATTAAAAATTGAAACTCCAGCTGGGGTAATAGAAGTTGACTATTTATATAAAGATGGAAAAGTAAAATGGGTAGAGCTTACTAATGTTGAAAGCTATTTATGTGAAGAGAATTTAAATATACTTTCAAATGATTTAGGTGAAATTATATTTGATGTTTCTTATGGAGGAAATTTTTATGCTATAGTTGATTATCAAAAAAATTTTTCAGGCATTCAAGATTATTCAGCTAGTGATATTATTAAGTACTCTCAAGAGATTAGAAAAAAAATTAATCATAAATACCCTAATAAGTTTATACATCCAATAGATTCTACGATTAGAGATGTTTCACATATATTATGGGTTGGAAATAAAATTAATGAATCATCTAGTTCACGAAATGCAGTTTTTTATGGTGACAAAGCAATTGACAGGTCTCCTTGCGGAACAGGAACATCTGCAAGAATGGCTCAAATGTATTTTAAGGATGAACTAAAATTAAACGATGAATTTATTCACGAAAGCTATATAGGATCTAAATTTACTGGTACAATTAAAGAGGAATCAATAATGGGTTCACAAAAGACAATTATTCCCAAAATTAAGGGCTGGGCAAGGATATACGGCTATAATAAAATTATTATTGATAAAGATGATCCGTATGCACATGGATTTCAAGTTATATAAAAATGTCTAAAAATGTTGCTATTATTGGAGGAGGAGTGATAGGATTATGTTCTGCATATTACCTCATAAAGGAAGGCCATAGTGTTACAATAATTGATAAGTCTTCGTTAGATTCTGGCGCCTCATATGTTAATGCCGGATATTTATGTCCAGGACATATTATTCCACTAGCAGCACCTGGCACTATTAGACAAGGTATAAGATGGATGTTTAATTCATCAAGTCCATTATATATTGAACCAAGAATTAATATAGACTTTTTGAAATGGATTTATGCATTTAATAAATCATGCACAAACAAACATGTAATAAATTCTATACCAGGAATTCTAAACCTTTCACTTTTAAGTCAAGATTTATTAGATGAAATTAAACATAGTAACAATTTTAAATTTCACTATGAAAAGAAAGGGCTTTTAATGCTTTGTAAGACTGATAATTCAATGGCCCATGAAGAACAGACAGTTAGGTTGGCAATAGAAAATGGGTTAGAGGCAAAAATGTTAAACAAGGATGAAATTAAGCAGCTTGAACCTGATGTTGAAATTGATTCAATTGGTGGAGCATACTTTAAATGTGATCAACATTCAACTCCTGGAGAATTCATGTCTGAGCTTAAAGACTTTTTATTAAGAAAAGGCGTCAAATTTATTAAAAACACAATGGTAGATAATTTTATTTTAGCAGGAGATAAGATTAAGCACATATTAATTGACAATAACCCAATTAAATTTGACGAATATGTGTTTTCTGCTGGACCATGGACTAATCATTTATGTAATAAGATAGGTGTTAAGTTATTATTACAGGCAGGTAAGGGTTATAGCATGAATGTTGATGAGCAAACAAATATAAATATTCCTGCAATATTAGTTGAATCAAAATGCGCTGTTACTCCAATGAATGGATTTACTAGATTTTCAGGAACTATGGAGATAGCTCCAATTAATAATGTTATTCGTAAAAACAGGGTTGATGCAATTGCAAATTCAGCATGTTCTTATTATCCAAATTTAAAAATTACTGAAGATGTAAGAAGCAAAGCAACTTTTGGATTTCGAGCTATTTCAGCTGACGGATTGCCTTATATTGGTAGATCTAATAAAATAAAAAACATTGTTATAGCTACTGGTCACAATATGACTGGATGGAGTATGAGTACTGGAACAGGAAAATTAGTTTCAGATTTTATTTCAGAAAAATCAAGTAGTATAGACACTTCTTTTTATAGTCCTGAAAGAAAGTTTTAGTTTATAATTGTATTTTCATTACATCTTCTTTTAAAACTTTTCTAAGAAAAAACATTAATGTGTTAGTGTTTTGCTTAGTAAATATCAAGGGTGGTTTAACTTTAATTACATTTTTGTCAATCCCATCTGAACTCATTAAAATCCCATATTCTTTCATTCTATTTATTAGATATTTAGCTTCTTTTTCTAAAGGCTTTAGCTTTCTTGTTGTTAATTCAAACCCAATAAATAAACCTTTACCTCTAACATCAGAAATAATAGGAAATTCATTACTTAATTTTATTAATTCAGATTTAATATACTCTCCAACAATTTTTGCATTTTTTTGAAGTTTATTCTTTTTCAATTCATCTAATACAGATGTTGCTATAGCACATGAAACAGGATTACCTCCAAAAGAACTAAAAAATTCCATTCCATTATTAAATTTTTCTGCAATTTCTTTAGTGCAAACAACTGCTCCAATAGGATGTCCATTACCCATTGGCTTACCCAAAGTAACTATATCAGGAATAATATCATGTAATTCAAACCCCCAAAATTTTTCTCCAATTCTTCCAAATCCTGTCTGTATTTCATCACATATTAATAAGCCCTTATTCTTTTTGATAATTTGATGTGTTTTTTTTAAAAAATTTTCTGGCAGTTCAATTTGGCCACCGCAACTAATAATGGGCTCTATAATCATTCCTGCAATAGAACTTCCTTTGGAATTAATATGAGCTATCTTTTTTTCTACTTCTTTTACATATTTCATTGCAGATTTTGACCCTCTGTATTTTCCTCTAAAACTATCTGGTATTGGAATAGAATGCACATGTTTTGATTCACCCATACCACCTTTTCCAACATACTTATAATTACTAATCTCAACTGTACTATTTGTATTTCCATGATATCCACCCTCAGAGACAATAATATCTTTTTTAGAAGTATAATTTTTCATTAACCTAATGGCTAATTCATTTGCCTCACTTCCTGAATTAACAAAATATACTTTACATAGTTTTTTAGGAAAAGTTTTTAGTATTTCTTGACTAAGTTTAATAATATTATTGTGAAGATACCTAGTGTTTGTATTTAGGACAGCCATTTGTTTTTGACCAGCACGAACTACATTATTATTTTCATGACCTACATGGGCTATATTATTAACTGTATCAAGGTATTTTCTTCCGTTGGCATTAATTAAATATTGACCCATTCCTCTAACAATATTTATTGGGCTATTATAGCTTAGACTTAAATTTTTTGCTAGATATTTTTTTCTATTATTAATTAGCACTTCATTAGAAAATTGATTAGTTGAAATAAGATTTTTGGCTTTAATAATTTTATTTGGATCAGGACAGATACTACTCCAAATATTTTTTTCAGAAAAAAAACAGACTCCGGGAAAATCATTGTTAAAATCAAGGAGGCTTAGCATTAATTGAAAGTGAAGATGAGGCGCCCAGTTGCCATTTTCATTACTATCTCCTAGCTCACCTATTTTTGAGCCTTTTTTAACTTTATCACCCACATTAATATTTAATTTTTTTACATTACATAGATGCCCATATAAGCTATAAAATTTAAAATCTTTTATTTTATGTTCTAAAATAATTAGACCTCCATAGCCCTTTTCAGAATTATTATTTGTTTTTACAACAACAACTCCATTACTAAAAGCATGAATAGGAGTTTTTTTATTTAACCAAAAATCAATTCCAAGGTGGATTGTCCTATTTTCTATACCATTATTCCCCATTCTAGAATAATTACTAGAGTTATATAAAACTCTTGATTCTAGATACCCTCCAGCAATAATTGAATCAGGTTCTAATTTTTTTATCCAATTTATTTTATTTTCAAAATAGTCAATATTTTCATCTATAAACTTATTTTCAAGCCACGTACTTGAAACACTAAGATCAATATTATAGAATTTTTCTTTTTTAATAGTAGGAAATAAATCATCTACTTTGAAGGATGCTTTTTTTGCCCATTTATTAAACTTATTTTCATTAGGATGAGCTGTATAGCCACATGCATATCTAAAGGAATAGAGTGCTGTTTCTTGACTGATTCTGTTCCATTTTTTAATTAATTTTACAGCTTCGTTTTCACTTACTAAAAGGTATTTATTTTCTTTATTATGAATTCTATTAATTGATGATTTTGTTATTGAAATTACAAGCCTCATAGCTATAGCTATATAAAGAAATTTAATTTCATCTTCATTTAATTTATATACTGAATGATATCCTTTAACAACATTGATTCCAGCTTCAAGGGGGTTTTCACAATTCATCATAGCATATACGCATGTTATAGCTACATCATTTATTGTCTGAGTTTTGATACTATCACCAAAGTCTATAATGCCATTAATTTCAGGGTTATATATATTATTACTTACAATTACATTATTATCATTAACATCATTATGAATAAATGATTTTCTTAATTTTTTAAATTTATTTAGTCTTTTTTTGAACTCAATTTGATAACTCTGTATTATTTTTTTTACAGTTTTATCTTTTATATAATTTAGATATTCAATTGTCCATAATGAATTTGAAATATCCCATTGCATTTTTGAATTACAATAATTATTTCTAAAATTTTTTAATTTTTTTGTAATTAAGGCAGCTTCTTTGCCCAACTCAATTCTAAGTTCCTTATTAATTGGGGTTACTTTTGACCAAGCCCTACCATCAATCCATGAATTAATTCTAAAATATCTTATAAATTCATTTTCATCTTTAAAATGACAAAAATTTGATTTTTTTTTAGATTTTAAATTTATTGGAGTCTTTAAATTTTTTGATAAATGATCTAATAATTTAGTTTGAAATTTTATAAAGCTTAAATCTGTTTTATTAGGATAGATTTTTAGATAATATTTTTTTTTACTTTTTGATATTAACTTATAATTTAGATCTTTTTCACCATCCAATTTTTTTATACTACATATAAGACCATAATTATCAAACACCAATTTTTTAATTTGTTTTACTGATAATTTATTTTCAGAATTAACTTTTTTAGACATATAGTAAAAATACAAAATCCGAAATACTTTTAATCTTGTGAATAATCTAAATATTGAAAGTATTGTTTATATTAGCACATCAATTTGCGGGCGTGGTGGAATTGGTAGACACGCTAGACTTAGGATCTAGTGCCGCAAGGTGTGAGAGTTCGAGTCTCTCCGCCCGCACAATAATCTCTTCATTATTATAAAATCAATGAATTCAGTTGATGACCTTCTCGAAGTTTTAACTTTAAAAAATGAAAAAGACTATTATTTAGGAGTAAGTGAAACTGTAGGAAGCAAAAGTGTTTTTGGAGGTCAAGTTCTTGCACAATCATTAAATGCAGCATATCAATCAATTAATGACAGAAAATTACATTCTTTACATTCTTATTTTTTAGAAAGAGGAGATTTAAATCTGCCAATTAGATATTATGTTGACCAGATAAGAGATGGTGGTAGTTTTTCTACTAGAAGGGTTACGGCAAAACAAAATGATAGTACTATTTTTATTTTAGCAGCTTCATTTCATAAGTATGAAAAAGGATATGAACATTTTATTAAATATGAAAAAGAAGTAAAGCCACCTGAAGATCTTTTAAGTTGGACTCAGCTGTATAAAAAATATAGTATTTTAATGCCAAAAAAATTAAAAAATTTTTTAAAGATTGAAAGACCAATAGAGTTTAAACCAACAAAAACTCCTAAATTAATATATAATAAAGGGTTGCCGCCAAAGTATGATATATGGTTTAAATTAAAAGGAGAAATTCCTGACTTATCTATTATGATAAAGCAACAAATTTTAACTTATATTTCAGATTATAATTTATTAAGAGCTGCTTTAAATCCTCATTTGCATAAAACAAAGTTTGCTAATACTATGACGGCTAGTTTAGATCATGCTATGTGGTTTTATAGAGATTTTAATCTTGATGATTGGCTATTATATTCAATTGAGAGCCCTAGTGCATCTAATGCTAGAGGAATGACAAGAGGACATATATATACAAGAAAAGGAATATTAATCGCATCTGTTGCACAAGAAGGTTTAATAAGACCAATAGATAAAAAATAGTTTTATTTTTTTTACTTTTATTTTATGTCTGAAGAAAAATTTATTGCCAAAAACTTCAATAATATTGCTAAAATTAGTTCATTCACATGGTCATCGCCAAGTAATATTGCTTTAGTAAAGTACTGGGGAAAAAACAAAAATCAAACTCCAAAAAATACATCGATTAGTTTTACTTTAAATAATTCAAGAACAATTACTACTCTTGAAATATATAAAGAAAACCAACCTTATAATAAAATCATGTTTGATGTTTACTATAAGGAAAATAAAATGGAAGAATTTAGGCCTAAAATTGAAATTTTTTTCAAAAACATTATAAAATATTGCAATTATCTTACACAATATAGTTTTAAAATTACTACGGAGAATACTTTTCCGCATAGTAGCGGAATAGCTTCTTCAGCTAGTGGAATGAGCGCTTTAGCTTTATGTGTAATGTCATTAGAAAAAGAACTTGATCCAAAAATGGACAATGATTATTTTTATAAAAAGGCATCATTTCTAGCCAGAATAGGTTCTGGCAGCGCTTGTAGAAGTATATATGGAGGAATTAATATATGGGGTAAGCATGTAGATATAGAAAGCAGTACAGATTTATATTCTATTAAATATCCTTTTGATGTATATAAAGATTTTTTAGATTATAATGATGCAATACTCTTAGTAGATATTGAGGCCAAACAAGTATCTAGTTCAGCTGGGCATAATTTAATGAATAAACACTCCTATGCTAGTAAGAGATATGAAATAGCTCAAAAAAATATAGTTAAATTAAAATCTATATTTAGCAATGGCGACCTAGATTCTTTTGTAAATATTGTAGAAGATGAAGCTATGATGCTTCATGCTTTGATGATGACAAGTGATCCATCATATATTTTAATTAAACCTAATACCTTAAAGATTATAAGTAGTATAAAAAGTTTTAGAAATTCAGCTAAAATACCTGTTTGTTTTACTTTAGATGCTGGAGCAAATGTTCATTTATTGTACCCAAACAATGCAAAGGACCAAGTTGAACTATTTATAGAAAACAATTTGAAGGAATATTGTAAAAATGGCTCATATATATTAGATAATGTAGGAGGAGGGCCTTTACAATTATAATTTTATAATATATTTGTTATATGAAGGGACCATTATTTTATTCTAAAATACTATTATTTGGTGAATATGGTATTATTGAAGATTCTAAAGGATTGTCTATTCCTTATAATTTTTATAAGGGAGCTTTAAAAATACCAAAAAAGATAAATGTCTCATCTAAATCATCTAATAAAATTCTAATAGATTTTTTAGAATATTTAAATTCAAAAAAAATTAAAATTGATTTACATAAATTCAAGTCAGATCTTGATAAAGGGTTATATTTTGACTCATCTATTCCAAAAGGATATGGTATTGGAAGTAGTGGAGCATTGGTAGCGGCTGTATATGAAAAATATGCATTTGAAAAAATAACTGTATTAGAAAATTTAACTAGAGAAAAATTGCTCAGATTAAAAAATATTTTTTCTATTATGGAATCATTTTTTCATGGTAAGTCATCAGGTTTAGATCCACTAAACAGTTATTTGAGTATACCAATTTTAATTAATTCCCGAAAGGATATAAAAGTTACAGGAATTCCTTCACAAAAAACTATTGGAAATGGCGCTGTTTTTTTAATGGATAGTGGTCAAACTGGTTCAACTGCACCAATGGTCAATATTTTCATGGAGAAAATGAAAAAAGATGGTTTTAGAAAAATTATTAATGAGAAATTCATTAAACACACAAATTTATGTGTAGATAATTTCCTAACAGGTGACTTAAGCTCCCTTTTTAAGAATACCAAAAAATTATCAAAAATAGTATTAGATAACTTTAAACCAATGATACCCCAAGAATTTCACAATATTTGGAAGAGGGGAATTGACAGCAATTCTTATTTTTTAAAATTATGTGGATCTGGAGGAGGAGGATATATTTTAGGATTTACAGAAAATTTTGAAGAAGCTAAAAGACAATTAAAAAATCATAAGTTAGAAGTTGTATATTATTTCTAATTATTGTTTTAAGTTTTGAAATCAACAATTTTTAAATTCTTTAGTTTATTTTCAGTCATTAGGCTATATAATATTCTAGTAGTAATACTTGCCCAATACTTAACCGCAATTTTTATTTTAGATGATCAGAAAGATTTATTAGTTACAATCTTAGACCCATATTTATTTGTAATTATTTTATGTTCTTCTATTTCTATTGCATCAGGCTATATAATTAATAATTTTTATGATTATGAAAAAGATATTATCAATAGACCAATTCGGTCTAATATTGACAGATCTATTAGGAAAAGGACTAAGCTAAATTTATATTTTTCTTTAAATATATTATGTATTATTCTTTCACTATATATTTCAATTAGAGCAGTTATTTTCTTCTTAGTTTATAATATAATTTTATGGCTATACTCTCATAAATTAAAAAAAATATTAATTCTTGGAAATGTACTTTCATCATTATTGACGATCACTCCATTTTTTGCCATATTCCTATATTATAAGAATTTTAGCGACATAATTCTTGTATATGCACTTTTCTTATTTTTTATTATTCTAGCCAAAGATCTTGTTAAGGACTTAGAGAATCTTAAAGGGGATTTTACATTAAACTATAAAACTATCGCAGTAGTTTATGGCGAAAAATTTTCTAAAACTGCCATAACTAGTATCATTATAATTAACTATATAATTGTTATTAGTTTGATATTATATTTTGATATTGGCCTAATGTTTTATTACTACTACTTATGTCTTTTAGTTTTATCTTTTGTTTTATTCTTTACCTGGATATCTAATGATAAAAGGGATTATCTAATTATTCATAATATTATGAGAGCATTAATTATATTGGGAATTTTTAGTATAATCTTGATATAAATATAAGGTCTTTTGTTTTTCTTTCAGCTTTTTAAAAATAGCAAGACGAGTTAGAAAAGGAAATTAATATAGATTTAATTACCAAATAAAATTAATAATAATAAATAATTATTTCCGTTATCTTTAACCAAATATTAATCTCTATAAATGCGACAAATGAAAAACTTATTTTTAACTATTCTTACTTCTTTATTTTTAATAAGCTGTGATAATTCTAACCCTATGATGAATCAATGGTCAGATAAAAATGCTGAATTTGGTGGAGTACCTGCTTTTGATAAAATGACCCCAGAACTTGTAAAAGAAGCCATGCTAAAAAGTATGGAATTAAACCTAGATGAAATTGATATTATAGCTAATAATCAAGACTCCCCTACTTTTGAAAATACGATTGAAGAAATGGAAAGATCTGGAAAACTATTAAATGATGTTTATTCATATTATGGAATATTATCAAGTAATATGTCTAGTCCAGAATTTAGAAAAATACAAAGTGAGCTAGCTCCAATTCTTTCAGAGTTCTCTTCTAAGATTAGACAAAATAAAGACTTATTTAATAGAATTAATACAATATATGAAGATTCAAAATCTAATCCACTTTCTATTGATCAACAAAGAGTTTTAGAATTAACTTATAAAAGTTTTACAATGAATGGCGCAGCTTTAGATGAAGATAAAAAAAACCGCTACGCTGAAATTAATTTAGAGCTTTCTAAATTGTATAACAATTTTTCAAATAATGTTTTACATGATGAAGAAAATTATATTACATATTTAGAAGAATCTCAATTAGATGGCTTATCGAAAGGATTTATTAAATCTGCCAATAAAATTGCTCAAGACAATGGTTATGAGAATAAATATGCTATCACAAATACCAGGTCTTCAATGGATCCTTTTTTAACTTATTCAACAAATAGAGATATAAGAAAGATCGTATGGAAAAATTATTATTCAAGGGGTGATAACGGAGACGAATATGATAATAATGAAATAATTGCAGAGATATTGAGACTTAGAAAAGAAAGAGTAGGTCTTTTAGGTCATGATAATTATGCTCAGTGGAGATTACAAGATAGAATGGCAAAAAATCCTAAAAATGCAATGGAGTTAATGGAGGCTGTATGGCCTGCTGCAATAGCTAGAGTTGATGAAGAAGTTGCTGATATGCAAAAAGTTGCCGATGAAAATGGCGATAATATAACAATCGAGCCATGGGACTATAGATTCTATTCTGAAAAAGTTAGAAAAATTAAATATGACCTAGATTCTGATGAAGTAAAACAATATTTACAATTAGATAAATTAACAGATGCTATGTTTTATGTTGCGGGTGAATTATTTAACTTTCAATTTACAGCTTTAGCAAAAGACAAAGTTCCTGTTTTTCATGAAGATGTAAATGTTTGGGAAGTCTCAGATAAAAATACTGAAGAACATATTGGTTTGTGGTATTTGGACCCATATGCAAGACAAGGTAAAAGATCTGGAGCTTGGGCTACAACGTATAGAAGCCATACAACTCTTGACGGAAAAACAAATGTTTTAGCGTCAAATAATTCAAATTTTGTTAAACCTGCTCCAGGTGAAGCTTTATTAGTTTCATGGGACGATGCTACTACTTTTTTCCATGAATTTGGTCATGCACTTCATTTTTTCTCATCTAATGTAAAATACCCGACACTAAATGGCGGTGTAAGAGATTATACAGAATTTCAATCACAATTACTTGAAAGATGGCTGTCAACAGATAGAGTTATTAATCAATTTTTAGTGCATAATCAGACTGGCAAGCCTATGCCAAAAGAATTAATAGCGAAAATTAAAAAAGCGTCAACATTTAATCAAGGTTTTGGAACTACTGAATATTTAGCTTCTGCAATCATGGATATGAAATTTCATCTTGCAGATCCATCAAATATAGATGTAGATAAATTTGAAAGAGAAACGTTATCAGATTTAAAAATGCCTTCAGAATTGCCAATGAGACATAGAACTCCACATTTTGGACATGTTTTCTCAGGAGAAGGTTATGCTACTGCATATTATGGCTATATGTGGGCTGATGTTCTAACTGCAGATGCTTCAGAAGCATTTGCTGAAGCTCCAGGGGGCTTTTATGATAAAGATCTTGCTAAGAAGTTAGTAGAATATTTATTTGCTCCTAGAAATTCTATTGATCCTGCTGAAGCATACAGATTGTTTAGAGGTAGAGATGCTAAAATTGAAGCTCTAATGAGAGATAGAGGTTTCCCCGTAATTGAATAATGAACAAGAGTATATCTTAATTTTTGGAACAGTGTCTGTAACAATTTGTACTCAAGGTGGGAATCGAACCCACACTCTTAAAAAGAACTGG
>CEOP01222249.1_pt1 | contig 14080 bp, 14 predicted proteins | sample 361301 | NCBI WGS metagenome assembly CEOP01 (sample SAMEA2619548, study PRJEB7988) | marine metagenome | biome: marine biome (ENVO:00000447); feature: deep chlorophyll maximum layer (ENVO:xxxxxxxx); material: "saline water (ENVO:00002010), including plankton (ENVO:xxxxxxxx)" | depth 55 m
AATCTTGCTTTTTCTTTTGGTTATGTAAATGCTTCATGGACTTTGAGAGCAGATCTTACTTGTGAGTATGTATGCAGACTTTTAAATCAAATGGACAAGCAAGGAGTTGCTGCTTGTATTCCTGAAGAAGACCCAAATGCAATGGTTGATGACGCATACATTGATTTTAGTTCTGGGTATGTTCAAAGAGCTTTAAATAGAATGCCTAAGCAAGGCATGAGATCCCCATGGCGCAATTATCAAAATTATATAAAAGATATTTTTTTGGTTAGATTGCTATCAATCAAAGATTCAACATTGAAGTTTTATAGTCCTAAATAAATACTGGCGCGCCCGGAGAGATTCGAACTCCCGACCCCTTGGTTCGTAGCCAAGTACTCTATCCAGCTGAGCTACGGGCGCAGGTGATCATTATACGTTAGAAATATTTTTTTATATCCCTCAAGTTTCTTTACCGACTTGTAAAAAAACCTTATATTAAGCTATAAAAAACACATATAGTTATTAAGTGAATTTTGAAACAATCATATTAATTCTCCAAACTGTTGGACCATTTACAGTGCTTGTTACAGTCTATTTTTTGGTGACTGAATTGAGAGAGCAAAACAGAGTTGCGCGAGCGAATGCAAGACAAAATATTGCTGATTCTCATCAGAAAGTTGCCCTTGCGGGGATGAAACCCATTCTTGTAGATACGAAGATAAAACTGAGAAATAACGAAGAACTAACCAAAGAAGAAAACGCAGTATACTTAACATATTTTAGTGTGATGCTAAGAGCTCGTGAAAATCAATTTTATCAATTTAAAATTGGGATGTTGGATGAGGAGGAATGGAACGCAATGCTAGTATCATTCAAAACACTCTTTAAGGAGCCAAAGCATCTTGAAATATGGGAATTTATAAAAATTACATTTGCAGAAGATTTTGTCGAGCTTGTCGATGAACAAATTAAACAAAGTAAATTATACGGCTAACAAAGATGGATACTGATCAAGAGCTTAATTACTTAACAAAGTCTTTGCAACATCACCCCAGTCCCTACATTATTTATGAACTTGATGGTTCCATTGCATGGGCAAATATTGCTGCAAATTATATCTTCAATTTGAACTCATTGGATGAGCTCTCTGTTATCAAAATTGATGAAAAAGTTACTAGTAATTTTGGTGATTTAGATTCTATTGCTCTTTATTATGATACTCCTATAGAGATTTCTTTAAGAGAAATTAATTTTTTCATGCGAACGAGAGTTCACATGATTCCTGTTGATGTATCTAAGGGTATTATGTTAATTGAATTATTATGCTCTTCCAGGTCAGGTCTTGATGCTTTGAGGAAAACTATTAATTGTATAGAGTACAAACGCATTGAATTGGCTTATCAGAAACAAGTAAACCTTGAAACAAATGAAGTTACTGGGATTGAAGCTCTTCTCAGGCTCCAAGATGGCAAGGGTGGTTATTTAGCAAATGATCAAATAATTCCTCAAATAGAGGGAGAGAGTTTATTTTCTTTGGTTGTTTTAGAGTCATTAGTTCAGTTAGAAAAATTCTTTGCCATAAAAGAAAAAATAGGATTTAAGAACGCAACACTTTACTTGAATGTTTCGGCGCATACGATAATGCATCCAGAGTTTTGCTCAATATTTACAGACTTTATAGAAAAACATAAGCTTGCCCCCAATCAACTCGGTCTTGAAGTTACAGAAACTGCAGAGTTACAAGATATTAACATTGCCTCCCAATCTTTACGTCTTTTGAAACACAAAGGAATTAAAATTGCCTTGGATGACTTTGGTGCTGGTTATGCATCGTTAAAATACGTCAGAGACCTGCCTATTGATGTTGTTAAATTGGATAAACATTTCACTTTTAATGTTTCCGACCCATCCACTGCAAGGCTTATAAGCTTTGTTTCAGAAGTTTGTGAAGATCTTGAATTAGAAATGATAGGTGAGGGTATAGAGACTGAAGATGATAAAAAAATGATGCTAGATCTAGGTTGTAAAATTGGTCAAGGTTATTTAATGCATCGACCTGATTTTTTGGATTCATTTAAAACTAAGGAAACTTAATTATGGATAAGCTTATTCCAAAAAAAACATCCAAAGGAGCAGAGGAGATTATTCTCACCCAAATCAAACAAGATTTTATTACACCCGCCAATGCCATATTTGATTATGTAGATATGGTTGAAAAAGTTCTTGATGAGGCAGATCTTCAATCCGACGATGAAATTGAGCAAATTAAATCATCTTGTTCTAAATTAATTGATCAGTACGAGGTTGCTTTTGTGCAAAATACTGGCGTGAATGCAGACTCAGCCAAGAAATCACCAGAAGAATATTCAGAACTCCGTCATAATTTAAGAACTCCCTTAAACGCAATCATTGGTTATAGTGAAATTTTAATGGAAGATTATGAAGATGATATTGGAAAAGGCACTTTAGAAGATTTTCAACAAATTATAAATCTTGCAAGAGATACTGAAAAAGCAATAGAAAACTTTGTTGATTATATTCGCGGTGAAGCAATTGATCCTAAAAATAATAATTCATCCAATCAACTTGAATCCGCAGAAGCGTTATTCAAATCTCTGGGTGATATAGAGTATTCTATTACCCTTGGCGATGACATCAAAGAATCAGATATTCTTATTGTTGACGATAATGTAACAAATTGTGAGGTTCTTCAAAGGCGTTTATCCATGCAGGGGCTAACCTGCAGAACAGCCTATGATGGAAATACTGCAATAACGGAAGTTTTTAAAAAAACCCCTGATTTAATTTTGTTAGATGTGATATTGCCAGATATTAATGGCCTGGAATTATTAAAAACTTTTAGAAAAGAGCATAATGCAGAATCCTTGCCGGTGATCATGGTTTCAGCATTTAACGATGTTGATAGTATTTCCAAATGCATTCAACTAGGCGCTCAAGATTATCTTCCCAAACCTATTAATGGCACTATTTTACTTGCTAAAGTTGTGGCTGCTTTAGAAAGAAAGTTTTGGCGTGAGCGTGAAAAAGAACTGGTAAATAAATTGCATATTCAGGCGACCACAGATCAGCTTACAGGCATTTATAATCGCCGTGTAATTTTTGAAGCTTTAGATGAGGCCATGGATAATTCTAAGCAATCAAAAGATCGTCAATTTGCGACCATAATGTTTGACATCGATTTTTTTAAACAAGTGAATGATAACTATGGTCATGCGGGAGGGGATGCAGTTTTGATATCATTTGCACAATTGTTACAAGCAGAGATTTCTTCACCCAACATAGTTGGTAGAATAGGGGGAGAAGAATTTTTAGCGATTCTCTATCTTGACCCTGATCAGGCAAAGGAATTTTGTAAAAAGCTAATCAAGAAAATTAATAGCAATATTGTTAATTTTGACGGCACAGATATTAAGGTAAGCTCAAGTGGCGGCGTAGCATTTTCAACAGAAACTGAAACTTCGGCTGACTTAACCAACAAAGCTGATGAGAGACTTTATGAAGCTAAAAAAGATGGTAGAAATAGATTTAAATTAATTGATACTGAGTTAGCAGGAGACTAATACAATGGCAAAATTACTTTATGTTGAGGACAATGAAATGAATCGAGACATGCTATCTCGAAGGCTCTCACGCAGAGGCTATGAAATTATTATGGCATTCGATGGCCAAGCAGGCTTAGACATGATGCGAAGTGAATCTCCTGATTTGGTTTTGATGGATATGGGTCTTCCAGTCTTGGATGGCTGGGAAGCAACAATTCAGGCAAAAGCTGATGACTCAATAAGCTCTATACCTATTATTGCACTTACTGCTCATGCGTTAGAGTCTGATAAACAGAAAGCATTAGAATGTGGGGCTGATGATTTTGATACAAAGCCAGTTGATTTCAAACGATTGCTTGAAAAAATAGAAGCCTTGCTTAATTAGTAGTTATTTTTGAACTATTCCTTGTATCATCTTGGAAAGATTATCCATGGATACATCATCTTTTTTAACTAAACCCACCACTCGTTCTTTTAAAAGGTCTTCTTGCACGTCCGTTAAGTCTTTTCCAGAAAAAACTAGTACAGGCGCTCTTTTTTCTTCAGAAACATCCTTTATATAATTATCAAGAAATTCAAAACCATCCATGCGGGGCATTTCAAGATCTAAAATAATCAAAGCAGGCTCATCTTTTGTTCGCTCCAAACCTTCTTTTCCATCTCTGGCATCAATAGGTCTATAGCCGGCATCTTTGAGGAGTCTTGAGAGTAACTCCCGTACATCTTTATCATCATCAATGACAAGAACTTTTTGATCTTTCCCTCCTGTTCCAAGAAGTCTCTGAATTGTATTTACAAAATGAGTTCTGTCGATGGGTTTTGTTAAATAATCATTGGCACCGAGAGAGGCTGCAAGATTGGATTGATTTAATTGACTGATCATAATAACTGGAATGTCTTTAAGCTCTGTGTCGGTCTTGCATTCTTTAAGCAATGACCATCCATCTCTTCCAGGCATTAAGACATCTAGCAGAATCAATTTAGGTTTAACTTCTCTAATTAACTCCATGCCTTTTTCACTATTCGTCGCGCCAATAAGTGTTAAATTCAGTTTAGAAATTGTTCTTTTAATTAGATCATGCATCGCAACATCATCGTCAACAAGCACCACAAGATTATCATCAGCATCTAAATTAATAACATTGCTGTCAACTTCATCTTCATTGTATTCAGGGCATTCTCGAGGCACTGAAAGAGTAAATACAGAGCCTACTCCTTCTTCGCTTGTTACAACAACATCACCACCCATCATTTCTGCAAACTTTTTAGAAATAGGTAATCCCAATCCAGTGCCACCATAATTTGCAGATGTTGATCGTTCAGCTTGAGTATATTCTTCGAAAACTTTTGCAACTCCTTCAGCACTCATTCCTGCACCGGTATCAATTACAGCAAAATCAATAAATTCAATATCACCATTTAGTCGTGATTTAACATCAAGAGTAACAGTTCCATTTTTTGTAAATTTAAATCCATTACTTAAAAAATTAGTAAGACATTGTCTTAGTTTTGTTTCATCTTGTGACATTGAGCCCATAGCACCATCGAGGTTGATAACAAAACCATTATCATTCTTAGCTGCCAATGGTTCTGAAACATCTTTTATAGTTTGAATCATGTTCTCAATTTCAAAACTAGTGATAAATAATTCCATTTTTCCGGCTTCAATTTTAGATAAATCTAAAATATTATTGATTAGTGATAATAGATGCGATCCAGAGGAGGTAATTTTCTTTAAATCTGGTAATAGATCATCATAACCAAGGTCCTCACAATCCTCATAAAGCATTTCTCCATATCCCAGGATTGCATTGAGAGGAGTTCTAAGCTCATGACTCATGTTTGCAAAGAACTTAGTTTTTTGATCACTTGCATCCCTTGCTTCATCTCGGGCACTTTCCATTTCACCAGTTCTGGCATCAATTAAACCGTTCACTTCATCTGACATTCTGGAGAAAGCTACCAACATGAGTTCTACTGAAGCTTCCTCACTTGAGTTTCTATCAGAGTTATCAGCAAGATCTTTCATTTTTTTAATATCATTCAGGATAAGTGTTCTTGCGCTGCCATCTAATTGATCAGCTAATGCCAACATCTTTTCAATAATTACCTCGTCTCTCTCATGTCTTCTCTTGGCTTGCTCGCCACGTATGGATTCCATTTCAACAAGATGCGATTTATATGATTTTAAGGCAGTAGATAGTTGGCCAACCTCATCACTCTCTGAGGCAAGGATACCTTTTCTAACGGGCATTTCTTGAGTGTGATCACCTTTTGTTAGTCCTTCTAGCACCTCAATGGCTTTTGTGATGCCCCCAAATGTACGAGTCGTGATAAATGCGATTAAAGAGATTATAAAAATAACAAAAGATATTGCTGCGACATAAGTGAGATTTAAAACATTGGCTGCCCGAAGAATATTCTCTCTCTCATCTTTAAAAACATATAGTTGGGCCTCGTCCGCAGAAAGAGAGGAGCTTAGTTGCAGCAGAGTAACTGAAGTCCCAAGCTCGGTATCTTTTTGTGAATATCTTGAGCCATTTGCCTTTTTAAAAGAAGCAGCCTTATCTGTTAATTTATTAAAGTTTTCTAAATCAAATAAATTATCTTCTGTATCGCCAAATTGTTGATAATAATCATTTAAAGAAATTAAACCAGATTGAGTATTTATTGCAGTTCTTACCTCAAACTCGTCTTCAAAAACTTCAAGGCCTTTTCGTATATCAACGCCTAAGCTAACAATTGCTAATGTTTCACCTTCTACTTTTACAGGAAATGAAAGAGCCTGATTCAGCGTGGCTGCTTGCTCTTCATCTCTATCTCTAATTTTTACAATTGACTGTCTTGGTCGTATTGATGCTTCTTTTAAATAGGCATCAAGATAGCTAAAGAACTCAGGTCTTGCTGAAGGTGAGCAGGGATCAACTCCCAATAGATCTAAGGCACTTCCACAGTAGATTCTCTCACCTGATGGAAAATATGCCATTACGTAACTTAAGTTTCCGTAATCGAGCTCTTCTTCAAAAAACAGCTCGATTAAGTATTGAGCATCACCAATTCTGTTTGCACTAATAGTATCAAGTAATGGGTTGGTAAAAATGTTACTTGAATTAACCTCATCAGGAAAAATTTCTGAATCTGGGTCCCAGAATGATGAATTTTCACCAGTTACTGGTAGCCACTTTGACATAACATCAAACGATTTATTGTATGTTTGATACCAGGCAGATTCATAGAGCGTTAAAAGTGATTCATTAGAGGAGTCTTCTTGAATATTTTCTCTATAACCAAATGAAAATATAAAGATTGCAGCAACAAGAATGTTACCAATGACCCCAAATAATAGTAACTGGAGTCTTATAGGCATTATTTACCTGTATTTATACGAAGCAGAACTTAATTAGCTAGCTTAAAGGTAAGATCGATTTGGACGTTGTTTACCTTCACTGAAGTACCATTGTAAGTTGGAGGTTCATATAAGAACTTTCTGACTGCTTTTATTGCAGCTCTGTCAAAAACACCTGCAGGACTACTTTCCACTACATATGGATCAAGCACTGAGCCATCGGTGTCTACATCAAACTCTAATCGAACCGATCCTTCGACTCCAAGTCGTATAGCTCGTCTTGGATATTCAGGAGAAGGGCTAGACACTCTATTTACTTCAATTTCAGTCCCTTCTTCTCCAACGTAACCCCTATCACCAGCAAAAGCTGGTAGGGCAAATAAAAATGCAAAAAGAAAAACTATCAGGCAATTTAATGATTTCATATTGATCAAATGTTTAAAATGTTAAAAAAATACGTAAAAATTATACGTAATAATTATGCATATGATACCAAGAAATTAGATTGGGTGTTAATATCTTTTACATAAATACTTTTAAGCTAAGGCTGTCTGCTCAAGAATCATGAAAAAAGTGAAAGACCATCTGAATGAACAAAAATATTGGGACATTTTTACTATTCCCGAGGATTCAGATTTATTTGAAGCTGCTGTTTTGATGAATAAAAATAAAATCGGTGCTTTGATGATATCTAAATGTGGCTCTGAGAATCATCTATGCAAATCATCTGTTGTTGGTATTTTAACTGAACGAGATTTTGTTTACGCATTGTCTGGTGGATCTAAAACATTTGCATCCAAAACTGTTAAAGATGTTATGACAAAGAAATTAATTTTTACTTGTCCAGATACCTCTAACTCTGAAGCGAAACAACTTATGCTCGAAAATCAAATTCGACATTTACCGGTGTTCTCTGGAGAGCATCTTGTTGGTATTATTTCAATGAGAGACGTTTTTAAATCTTAAGCGCTCCAGCAATATGAAATTATTTCAGCGGCTTTCATATACCGCATTAAATCTTCCGACTTCTGCAGCCGGAATGCCAATTTTTATATTTATTTTGCCGTTTTACGCAGATGATTTAGGTCTAGGGCTATCTTTGGTCGGTATTATTTTTTTTCTTGGAAGATTTACTGATATTTTAACCGATCCAATAATGGGTCTTTTAATTGATAAATTTCCTTCTAGATGGGGTAAACATAAGCATTGGATTTTTCTTTCTGCTCCTATATTTATGCTAGCCACTTTCTTAATTTTTTTACCCACCACCTCATCCCCATCCTCAATTTATTTTTTTGTGGGATTGTTTTTGCTTTATTCAGCTTTTACTTTGAGCAGCATCACACAACTATCTTGGGCAACGTTTCTAGCTCCTGATTATGATGACAGAACTAAACTATTAACATTAAGAGAATTAATGGCGCTTCTAGGAATGTTTTCAGTTATCGCAATTCCAGCAGCAGTTGAGATAAATGATCCTTCGTTACAGGCAAAGGTTAATGCTATTGGTATCTTTGTTCTGTTTTGCATTCCAATAATAACTCTTAACGCTATTATTCAGACCCCTGACTCTATGGAGTCAATCTCTAGAGATAGATCAAAGAATCCATTCAAGAATTTTAAGAAATTATTTTCAAATAAAATGTTAATAAGAATTGTAATTGCTGCAGTCTTAATAGCTTTTTGCATGAGTTTAAATGGAGCTCTGTATTTAATCTGGATGGAAGTTGTGATTGAGCTTCCTGAATACTCATCAAGGCTGATGTTAATTTATTATATTGTGAGTGTGTTTGGTTTGGGGATATGGAGGCACCTAAGCTTAAAGACTTCTAAGCATTTTGCTGCTGGAGTATCCTGCATTTACGCCATAATAGTCTTAACATCAGGTTTTATTGGCTATTGGTTTATTAAAGACCTAGAGACAACTTATAAATTAATTGCAGTAGGATCATTCATAGTCTTATACGGACTTTCTTTTTCTGGTCCACTCCCACTGATAAATGCAATGACCGCAGATGTTTCTGATAAGTTAGCAGTTGAAGTTGGAGAAAATATTTCTGGCACTGTTTTTTCATTTCTAACGACTCTTACGAAAGTAGGGTTTGCTCTTGCAGCAGTCCTTCCTTACCTAGTCTTAGAGCTTTATTGGGGATTTGATATCTCTATTGGAACAGCAAATACAGAGTCTTCAAAAATGGCAATTTATTATATTTATACATTTGTACCTATCATTAGTTATTCTATAGCTTCATATCTACTCTTTACACATTCATTGGGCAGAGAAGATCATGAGGAAATTAAATCAAAATTAAATAAAAATGCAGTATAAGAAATATGAATGCGTAATATGTGGATATATCTATGATGAGGAACTAGGCGACCCTGAAGACGGCATACCTGCTGGAACCAAATGGGAGGACATTCCTGATGATTGGGTTTGCCCAGAATGTGGCGTAAGTAAGTTTGATTTTGAGCCTATAGATTCCTAGGGTTTAATAATTTTGAATAAAGTTACAAACCTTTGCTTAGCTCTATTTATAAGTTTCCCAATTCTTGGGTCAACTAATTTAATGTTAGTTGGTGATATTTCAAAAGATGAACTTTTTTCAACTCACAGAAAATTTCATCAAAATTATCTTGATGCTGAGCCTCTTAGCTCAGATGAAAAGTTAGATCTTGATGGCATAAGCCTTAAAGTTCTATTTGGAACCTGGTGTCATGATAGTCAAAGGGAAATACCAAAATTATTAAGACTTCTTGAAGACATCAACATAAAACCTGAGTTGATTTCATTGATAGGTTTAAATTATCAAAAGAATGAACCTGAGAACAGAGGTGTAATTTTAAAGATAAAAAAAACCCCAACCATTATTTTCTATAGATACAAGGAAGAAATTGGAAGGATTGAAGAATCACCAAAGCTCAACTTTGAACAAGTTGGCATGAGTCCAGTGACTTTATTAGAGGAAAATATCTTGTTTATCCTAAAAAGCTAATATCAAAATAGGCTGGATAAAATAATTACTCTCTTAGTTTGATGGCTTAGTAAGGCATCTACTGCTTTTGATCAGTATAGAAGGTTGCAAAATGCTTTCTAAATTTAGCAATTGGACCATCTGAATCGCAAAGAACTGGTTTAGAAGCATATTGTTTATTTTCCCACACTGGAATGTCTTCTCTAACTTGCTTATTTATATCCGCAATAATAGCGGCACCGACACCGCCAGTTGGAACTTCCCCATTAACTTTTTTCTGCAGAAAAGAAAATCTTGTTATGACTTCTTCATTTTCAGTTGGAGTAGTTGAGCCTAATAATAGGGTGTCACATATACCTTCAAACTTCGTAAAGTTATCTCCAGGTCCATTAGAGGCTCCTGATATTTTGCCTTTTACAGTGCCCCTAGGGGTAACCATGTCTGCTTTTTGGTAAAAAAATCTTTTTTGGTCTTTGTAAGTGACCTCAAATTCTGGATATGAGGCAACTCCATGCACATACATGAAATGGGCAGCATCAACAGCATTCTCTGCCATATCCTGAATATGACATTTTATGCGATATTCAAATTTTTCAAATTCATCTCCCCACTCAGGATCATTAATTTCTGGATAGGTTTCAACTTCATAGTGAGGCTCTTCTCCGTTAGGGTGATACCAAGCATAGATAAGATTATTTCTTTCTACTGTAGGGTAAGTAAATATTTTAGTTTCTTTGGCTTTTGGAGGAATATTTTTAGCGTAAGGTATTTCACCAATCTTTCCATCTGTTTTCCATCTCCAGGCATGGAAAGGACATTCAATGCATTCACCATTTATGATCCCACCGTGACCTAGATGAGCGCCCAAATGAGGGCAATAAGCATCCAACATACTTACTTCGCCTGACTCAGTTCTAAATAGCACTTGATCTTGCGCAAAATACCGCACCGCTTTGACCTCTCCGGGCTTGAGTTCATTTGAATAGTCAACAACGTACCAGCCAAATGGAATTTGCAACATTGAATATCTTATTTTTTCAGTCATAGTCTGTGGTAATTTTTTTTTTGTGGTTTTAATTATATCCCTAACTTGAGCACTCTTTTAGCATTCTCTCCTAAAAATAATGGCCATACATCATCTTTTAGAGGCACATCATCCATCTCGCCAAAAATTTTATCCAAAGATAAACCCATGGGGAAATATCCTGCGTACATTATTTTATTTTTCCCACGTGTATTAGCAAAATTAATAATGTCCTTAGGATAATGTTTTGGTGAAAATGCACTCGTTGAATAATATAAATTAGGATACTTGAGCATTAGTTTGCAAGCCAGAGCTGTCCAAGGCTCTGCTCCGTGCCGCATAACGAACTTTAACTCAGGAAAATACCAACAAACTTCATCGACTAGTTCAACTTTTTGAGGAGCCATGGGAATTCTGGGTCCAGGCACTCCAACACAACAGAAAAAAGGTATGTCTAACTCAACACACATCTCATATATCGAATGCCATTTTGGATCATTGATTGCAACTTGAGGGTACAACCCGGAGGGGAAAGCACTCACAGCTTTAATGCCATATGTCTCGTAATGTCTTTTTATGTTTTCGGCTTCATTTTCTATATTAGGATTCACTGGTAAATCAAAAATAAATCTATCCGTATGATTTTTTGCAGCCTCAACTTTTACTTCGGACTTCTCATGAAATCCTATCATTGCTTGATTAATATGAAATTTATCCATTTGTTCAATAGTGAATTGTATAAAGTCATCATGCGACCCAGTTTCCGGGATATCTTTAAACATATATTGAGCAGGCATCTTAAACATAGATTTAGATTCCTCATCACGAAGAAGAGGTTCCATGAATGTATACCAATCAGATCTATCTTCTTGCTCAGGGATACCAAGCATCAGATCAACAGTATGAATATCTTTATTAATTGCCATATTTGGATTTTAAACAATAATTGCATGTAAATTCTTATTTCTTAAAAAAACAAGAAATACTTTTTTTTAGCTTGACGAATAAATATCATTTGATACTCATCTATGTCATAAATTCTCCACCATTTACATCTAAGTTAGCCCCAGTAATAACTTTTGCGAGATCTGAGATTAGAAATAATGCAGCATTTGCACAATCTGCATCATCAGGAATAATTCCCAATGGAATGTCTTTAGTAACTCCCCCAATAATATCTTTTGGTTCAACACCCATAGAGTCAGCAGTAAAATTTACATACATTTCAACAGGTGGACCCCACATCCATCCCATATAGACTGAATTAACCCTAATTCCACTTGGCCCAAGTTCTTTTGCAAGAATTTTAGTTGCAGTTGCAAGAGCACCTTTTGATGCTGCATATCCGCCTTGCGTCGGGAGTGGCTTTTTAGTTATAAGGCTGTTGATCATTACGATTGCACCTTGTTGATTTGGAGTCATCTCCTTAACTGCAGCCATTGTGAGATTCATAGTTCCAAAAAAGTTTGTGTTCATAGTTTCCTGCCAATCAGAAAAATCAGAATCTTTAACTTCCTTAAAATCACCAGCACGATAGGCGCTATTAATTAACCCATCAAGCTTCCCATATTTCTTTACCGTTTCTTCAACTAAATTTTTGCAGTCTTCAGGGTTGGTTATATCACACGGAATTGCGATTACATCTGATTTTTTACCAATTTCATTTTTAAGTTTGTTAAGCAGGTCAGTAGATCTTGCGGCTATTGCAATTTTTGCACCTTCTCTAGCAGCACCATAAGCAAGCTCTTGACCTAAACCTGGTCCAATACCGGAAACAATTACCACCTTATCTTTTAATAACATTTTAGTTCCTATTTTATATATTGATTCGTATATTCATGAAAGTAATTATCAATGAATGAACTCTCCAATCCAAATTCTTCAAGTGAATATTGATGGGCGCCCATCTCATGTTGATTTTCTTCATTCCAGGCATTCATTGCATTTTCTGTTTGATCAGTAAAATCTTCACCAATGAAATTATAAATCTCCTTCATTTCCAAAATAGGATCTTTAATCATTTTATTAAATTCAAGATTGAGGAAATTATCTTTATTTTCATTGCTCACTTTCATGCAATGATTTAATACTTTGGCTAACTTATGAGCCCAATGATAGCCAATCTCATTTTTATCATATGTGTTTGTGAGAGGCTCAAATAAATTCGCACACATTGAGCAAAATGATGGAACTGTTTTCAATGGGTCTCTATGAGTTTGTATAATTTTTGAATCTGGAAAAATTTCTAATAGTTTATCAATGAAGCCAAGATGATGAGGCGATTTTAAAACCCATCTTTTTTCTTCTCTTCCGGGACTCTGCCATTGAAGATATTGAAGCATTTTTTTTAGCTGAGCATATGCATGAATATGATCCTGCGATTCGACCCATTGAGAATAAGAGGGGAGCCGCATAAAGGATTCTGGAACTGTGCTAAAAAATGTATGTTCTAAAAGTAATATTTCTTCATCTGCACCCTTGTAATCCCAAGGGTGAATAGTTAGCGCCTCAGGTGAGGCTTGCATTACTGCTTCAACTTCAGCTTTTCCCATTTCCATGCGTTCTTGTGGATTGCCTCGAATTTCATCATTTAGCATGGCTGGATATCTTCCTTCCCACCAAAGCATTGCAGTATGCCTTGGATCAGAGGCAAGAAGCCTGTGGGTCATAGTGCTTCCTGTTCTTGGAAGACCGACAATTACAACAGGAGAATTAATTTCTTCATTGAGTATCTCTGGATGTTTTATGCAAGCTTCCTCAATCAGAAGTAAATTAGCCAATACACCGGTTAACCTATGTTTTTGTGCTTCTAAGCCAATATTATTTAAGTCTGCCTCATGATTGATTGATTGAACCAGACTTTCAAATCCTTTCAAAAATAATGGATTACCAAAATTTTCTAAATTAGTTTGCTTTTTAGCCTCACTTTTTATTGCTGAAGAATCTAGCATTAGTTAACCTCCAAGGCATCAAGTTTTTTTATTTCTACTGTTGGGATTGGATATGTACTTGCTCCAATCCACCGAAGAAGCATAGCTCCATTGTTACGACCCTCAGTTATAAGGTTATTTTCCATATTAATGTGATGGTGACTAACATTGATGGTTAGAGTGTTATCGCTATTAAGAATAGCCGATGATTTATTTATATGAATGGGGTAATGACGATAATCCAGAGATTCCATCCAATA
>CEOP01145411.1_pt1 | contig 14062 bp, 8 predicted proteins | sample 361301 | NCBI WGS metagenome assembly CEOP01 (sample SAMEA2619548, study PRJEB7988) | marine metagenome | biome: marine biome (ENVO:00000447); feature: deep chlorophyll maximum layer (ENVO:xxxxxxxx); material: "saline water (ENVO:00002010), including plankton (ENVO:xxxxxxxx)" | depth 55 m
TGGATAACAAGTGAAAAGAATCCCCTAACTGCTAGAACGATTGTTAATAGAATATGGTATCAGATCTTTGGAAGGGGAATTGTAAACACTATTGAAGACATGGGTACCCAATCTGAATCGCCTTCGCATCCTGCACTCCTTGATTGGCTCTCTTATGAATTCATGACATCGATGGATTGGAGTGTAAAGAGGTTAATTAAAACTATACTTTTATCATCAACATACAGGCAGAGTTCAGTCATTTCAAAGAAAAAACTTAGTAAAGATCCTAATAATGTTTTTTATGCAAGAGGACCAAGAATTAGACTTACTGCTGAGCAAATTAGGGATCAAGCCCTTTTTGTTTCAGGTCTTCTGAGCAAAAAAATGTATGGACCTGGTGTCATGCCTCCACAACCTGACGGTATTTGGGAGAGCCCGTATAATGGTGACAAGTGGATTGTAAGTAAGGGTGAAGATAAATATAGAAGAGGACTTTACACTTATGTAAAACGTACAAGTCCATATCCATCTATGACAACTTTTGATGTAAATATGAGGGAAGTTTGTTATGTAAAAAGAATTCCTACCAACACACCTTTACAAGCGCTAGTAACTTTAAATGATCCTGTATATCTTGAGGCTGCACTTTCTTTTGCAAAGCTTCATTCACAAAAGCCATTTGAAATAGCTATAAAGGATATGTTTGAATTTGCTACATTAAGGAAATTAAGTGAGGAAAAATTAAGTTCTTTAATAAATTTGTATAATGAGTCAAGTAGCTTTTACGCTAAAAGCCCAGAGGAACTCGAAAATTTTTATTTAGAAAGCAAAAATGTTTCCAATAAAGTCGCATCTTTAGCAATAGTGGCAAGTGCGATAATGAATCTTGATGAATTTTTAACTCATGGATAGGATAAGAAAACTACTCGAAGAGAAAAATACTGCAAATGCAAAGCTAAACTCAAGAAGACATTTTCTAAAAGAATGCACCCTTGGCATAGGAGGAATCGCACTTACTTCTTTACTTGGTTCTTGTAACTCAGGGAGAGAAAGTTTAAGCATATCAAATACCGAAAGGCTATTAAATCCTTTGTCTCCATCTGCGCCTCCCTTTTTACCCAAGGTAAAAAGTATCATATATCTACACATGGTTGGAGCTCCCTCGCAGTTAGAACTTTTTGACTACAAACCAGAGCTTAGTAAATTAAATAATAAACCTTGTCCAGAATCTCTTTTAAAGGGTAAAAAATTTGCCTTTATTAGAGGAGTTCCAAAAATGCTTGGTCCTCAAGCTAAATTTCATCAAGAGGGGCAATCTGGTAATTGGGTGTCAAATAACTTACCTCACTTTAAGAAAATTGTTGACGAAGTTGCATTTTTAAAGGCAGTTCACACAGATCAATTTAATCACGGTCCTGCCCAGACTTTTATGTTTTCTGGAAGTGCTAGATTGGGTAGGCCAAGTCTTGGTTCATGGGTAACGTATGGTTTGGGTTCAGAGAATGCAAATCTTCCTGGATTTGTGGTTTTAACATCTGGGGGTGCTGCTCCGGACGCAGGAAAAAGCGTATGGGGTAATGGTTTTTTACCGTCGGTTTACCAGGGAGTTCATTGTAGGTCAAAAGGTGATCCGGTTCTTTACCTTTCCGATCCAAAAGGTGTAAATAGAAATTTAAAGAAAAAAATCATAAAATCTATAAATGATATTAATCTAAAAGAACACGAAAAGTTTAATGATCCGGAGGTGCTTACAAGAATTAATCAGTACGAAATGGCATACAAGATGCAAGTTTCAGTGCCTGAGGTAATGAATATTAATGACGAACCTGAATATATCCAAGAAATGTATGGTGTAAAACCCGGGGAAGAGTCATTTGCTAATAATTGCCTCCTGGCTAGAAAGATGGTAGAAAAGGGTGTAAGATTTGTTCAACTTTATGATTATGGTTGGGATAGTCATGGAGATGAAGAAAAAAATAGTTTAAATAGAGGTTTTTTAAAAAAATGTCAAATGATGGATCGCCCGGTGACAGCTCTTATTTTGGATTTGAAGCAAAGAGGGTTACTTGATGACACACTTGTTATTTGGGGAGGTGAATTTGGAAGAACACCAATGCAGGAAAATCGTATTGGGGTTGGAAATCTTTTTATAGGTAGAGATCATCAGGGAGATGCTTTTACTATGTGGATGGCTGGAGGAGGCATTAAAAAAGGGGCGGTCCATGGTAAGACGGACGAATTAGGATACACTGGTGTCGAAGGCAGAGTATCAGTCCATGATATACATGCAACAATATTACACTTACTTGGTTTTGATCATGAACAATTTACATATCAATTTCAGGGTAGACCTTTTAGATTAACTGACGTTGAAGGTAGAGTCATTAATGAAATTTTATCTTAGTAAAGATGGATTTTGTCTATGACTTAATAGGTAGATTCCATCCACTGTTTGTTCATTTACCAATTGGTTTTATAATCATAGGACTAATGCTTGATTTTTTTTTCAGGAATAAAAAAGAACACCTACCTGTCTTAAGCTTTGTTTTTTTATGGGCTTTTATTTCATCAATTTTCTCAATTATTACTGGCTATTTACAATACGATAGAGAGGGTTATGCATGGGAGAGTGTTCAATGGCATCTTATTATGGGTATTATAACCATGACATTTTGTTTGCTCTTTTATTTAAATCTTAAATATGAAGAATTTAAAATTTTACCTAAAAACTTTCTCTCTGCCTCTCTGGGATTATCTCTTTTAGTTACTGGTCATCTAGGAGGCAATATTACACACGGTAGTGACCATTTAATTGAACCTTTACCAACTGAAATAAAAAGTTTACTAGGCTTTGAGTTAAAAGATAATGTTATAGAAATTGATCCTAACAATTATCAAAATGTTGTATTATATAGCAATGTTATTCAACCAATTTTAAATCAGAAATGTGTTTCATGTCACAACGACAAAAAAACAAAAGGGGGCCTTAAAATGAATAGCTATGATGCCATCATGAAGGGAGGTAAAAATGGGGCAATTCTAATTATTAATAATTCAACAGAAAGTAAAATACACAACAGAATGACTTTACCAATGGAAGATCGTTATCATATGCCCCCAAAATCAAGGATCCAGCCTAATAAGGAAGAAATTGAGTTGATCAAAATTTGGATTGATAATTCTGCAAGTAAAAACGCTTTGGTTGGCGATTTACCAATACCAAAGGAAATGTTAACTTCTTTTTTCCCAGAAAAACCTAATGGAATCTTTCCAGAAACAGATATAGAACCGGTAAATAATATTCAGCTATCTAATTTAAGAGATAGAGGGTTTTTGGTTGTAAATATTTTTGAATCGTCACCTTTTATAAAGATATCATGTATTAATATTTCTGATTTTAACGACAAATCAATTGAACAATTAGTAAGTGTTAAAAACAATATTGTTGAATTAGACCTTAGTTATACTAAGATTACAGACAATATTTTTGAAAGCCTTAAAGGTTTTAAAAACTTAACAGTTTTAAAATTAGACAATACTAAAATTAGTGGTGAAAAGTCCAATATTTTGTCAAACCTGCCAAATTTAAAAAAAATAAGTCTAGTAAATACTCCTTTTGATCTTAACTATATTTCTTATTTTTATAAATACCCTAAACTATCAAGCGTTAATTTGTTTAAATCCAGCAAACAAAATATTGATAAAGCTTTAATTCCAGATAGTTTAAAACATATTTTTAATTTGGGAGATTTGAAACTGGAAAAAATAAGCTCTGATGATATTGTTTATCCATTTAAAGTTTATGGGGAGTAACTCTAAAATTTATATCTTTTAAATGCTTCTATTGCTTGATATTCAGTCAAGCCTAATTTATTAAATCTTACAGCAGTATTTCGATTTCGCTCTTCTGCTCTAAGCCAAAATTCACGTTTATCTTGACCCTGATACATTACTTTGTCTTTCTGAGATTGATGAGATAAAATTGAATTTCTTTTTTGGACCACTTGCTCAGGACTCATTGGGACTGCCATATCAATTTCATGAATATCCCATTCTTGCCAAGCACCTCTGTAAAGCCATAGCCAACAATCTTTCATAAATAATTTACTTTTTAATTCTGAAATTGACTCAAAGAGTATATCCAAACAAATTTTATGGGTTCCATGTGGATCTGCCAGGTCTCCAGCAGCAAAAATTTGGTGTGGTTTTAACTCTTCAATCAACCCTTTGATAATATTTATATCTTTTTGAGATGGATCTTTTTTCTCAACTTTACGAGTTTGATAAAAAGGGAGATTGAGAAAATGTAAATTATTTTCATCTAAATTTAGAACTCTAGTGGCTGCTAAACATTCACTTTTCCGAATGTCTCCTTTTAATTTGTTTAACTCATTACTATCAATAGTACCTTCTTTTTTGTTGGCTAACTCTAATTTGAGATTATTCATTTTTTTTGAATCTCCACTGGTTGCAATTGATACATCTACGTATCTTCTAGCATCCTCGTCTGAAACTGCAATATTTCCTGAAGTTTGATATGCAACATAAACTTCGTGATTTTGGTCAATTAATCTAGCTAAAGTACCACCCATTGAGATAACGTCATCATCGGGATGTGGACTAAAAATAAGGACTCTTTTCTTTGCTGGTACTGCTCTTTCGGGTCTGTTTTCATCAGAATGATTTGGTTTTCCTCCAGGCCATCCAGTAATTGATCTTTGTAATTGGTTAAACATCCATATATTTAATTCATAACCTGAACCTTTGGTTTCTAACAAATCTGATAATCCGTTTTCGTTATAATCTCTTTGAGTTAGCTTTAATATTGGTTTTTGTAATTTATTACATAGCCAAGCTATTGCTTTTTTTCTTAAAGAGTCGGTCCATTTACAATCCGTAACTAACCATGGGGTTTTGTATCTAGTGAGTTCTGAACTAGCCTCTTCGTCAAGTATAATAGAAGTATTATTATGAGCTTGAAGAAAAGATGCGGGAACCATACTTGATATAGGACCTTCTATCGATTTTGCAACTTTCTTTGACTTTTTGTGACCCCATGCAAGCAAAACAATCCTTTTTGCTCTCATTATAGAATACACTCCCATAGTAATGGCTTTGTCTGGCACATTGTCAATTCCATTAAAGTCACCTGCAGCGTCCTCTTTTGTAATAAAGTCCAATGAAACTACTCTAGTCACTGAGTTTTTATTAGCTCCGGGTTCGTTGAATCCGATATGACCGGTTCTTCCAATTCCAAGCAGCTGGAAATCAAGACCTCCAAGATCATTTATTTTTTTTTCATACTCGTTACAATAACTATAAATATCTTTTGAAGAAATATCCCCTTCAGGAATGTTGATATTCTCCTTTGGGATATCTATATGATCGAACAAATGATAACTCATAAAATGATTATAACTAAGCAAGTCATCTCTTTGGATAGGAAAATATTCATCCAAATTAAAAGTGATAACATTTTTAAAACTTAGTCCCTCTTTTTTATGAAGAGAAACCAGTTCTTTATAAACTCCTATAGGAGACGAACCTGTTGCAAGACCGAGAATATAGGGTTTGTTTATACAAGAACGGATACCAGTAGCAATCTCTTCAGCAACTAGTTTTGACGCTTCAGCAGCAGAAGGAAAAGTAACATTGTGGATTCTTTCGAATCTAGTGTTTTGAAATTTACCTGGGGCATCATAAAAAATATTTTCGCTTCCCATAGATTAAATGCTAAAATACAAATATAGTAAATATAAATATCTAGAAGCCTGCAGCGTTTCCATCCTTTCTTGATTCTGATGCACCATAGTAAACTTTATTTTTTTTATCTACTTGAATTGCTTGATATCCTCCATATGAGCCAAGATCAAAACCAACTTCATGACCAAATTTCATTAGCCTTCTTATCGATTCGTAATCAAAACCACTCTCTAAATAAATTTTACCTCCATCCATCATTTTTCCACCTGTAGGCTGATCATCAGAAGAATGACGAATTCTTGGAGCATCTCCAGCTTCTTGAAGATTCATTTTAAAATCTATTAAGTTTATTACAATTTGAGCATGTCCCTGTGGTTGCATAGCACCCCCCATCAAACCAAAACTAACCCATGGGTTTCCATCTTTTGTTATAAAGGCGGGGATAATAGTATGAAAAGGTCTCTTTTTAGGTTCATAGATATTGAAGTGTCCTTCCTCTAATGAAAAAAGTTCACCCCTATCTTGGAGCATAAAACCCAATCCAGGAGGAACCATACCCGAACCCATACCTCTATAATTACTCTGAATCAATGAAACCATGTTGCCTTCTTGATCTGAGGTGGTAAGATAAATTGTATCTCCATTTTCTAATTTCCCGGGGCTAACACTTTTTGAGGACTTTAAGGTGTCTATTTCTTTTCTCCTTTTTTTAGCATAATCTTTTGATATCAAGTATTTGGTTGGAATTTTGTTAAAGTACGGATCAGCATAGTATTTAGCCCTGTCAGCATAAGCAATTTTTTTAGCTTCTACGAAATGGTGGATATATTCAGCCGAACCAAAGCCCATTTTTTGAATATCAAATCCTTCCAAAATATTTAAAATTTGAAGCGCAGCTATTCCTTGCCCATTGGGAGGTAATTCCCATACATCATAACCTCTATAGTTAGTGGAGACTGGATCTACCCACTCAGATTTGTGGTTTTGTAGATCTTCTTCGTCTAAAAAACCCCCTTGTTCCTTTAAAAATTTACTAATTGTCTTAGCCACAATTCCTTTGTAAAATCCATTTCTACCCTCTTTTCCAATTATTTTTAAAGTGTTTGCAAGATCTGAATTTTTAAATATTTGTCCTTTTTCAGGGGTTTTCCCATCAATCATGTATGTGTCTTCAAAATTAGGATATTCTTTAAATCTTTTTGAAGCAGCTGACATGTAATATGCAACAAGTTCCGTAACAGGAAACCCGTTTTCTGCATATTCAATGGTGGGCATTAAAATTTCAATCATGCTTTTTGTTCCAAATTTTTTGTGTAATGAAAACCATCCGTCAACACAACCAGGAACTGATACTGGTATAGGTCCGTAAGATGGTATTGTTTTTACTTTTTTACTTTTAAAATATTCTAGTGTGAGATTTCTTGGAGATCTTCCACTAGCATTTAATCCATAAAGTTTCTTTTCTTTTTCAACCCAAACAATTGCAAATAAATCTCCTCCTATACCATTTCCTGTTGGCTCCATTAAACCAAGAGCAGCGTTTGCAGCAATGGCTGCATCAATGGCATTACCACCAGATTTTAAAATATCTAGTCCAATTTGAGTTGCTAACGGATGGCTAGTTGCAACCATTCCATTTTGGCTTATCACCTCTGATCTAGATGAAAATTTTTTTCCAGTGATTCTATCTTGACTATAACTAAAATTAAAAATTAATAGAAATACAACCCTAAAAATATTATTAATATAATCCTTCATCTATCTATTTTGTTCCCATTTCCAAGCTGAATCAATCGCATTTTCAAAACTAACTTTCGATTTCCAATTTAATATTTTTTTAGCTTTTGAAGTATCAGCATAAGCAGAAATCACATCACCTTTTCTTCTAGGGCTAATATCATATTGAATTTTTTTACCAGAAACTTTTTTGAAACAGTCAATAACTTCTTTAACAGTTTTCCCTTCACCTGTGCCAACATTAAACACGTCATAAATATTATTTGTGTTATTTGAAAAAAGATACTCTAATGCAGATATATGGACATCCGCAAGATCCGTAACATGAATGTAGTCTCTAATACAAGTTCCATCTTTAGTTGGATAATCATCACCGTAAACAGCCAATTTTTTTAATTTTCCAATAGCAAATTGCGTAATTATTGGCACAAGATTTTGAGGAATATTTCTAGGGTCCTCTCCAATTAAACCTGAGGGGTGAGCACCAATTGGATTAAAGTATCTCAGGATTACAGTACCGAATTTTGATTCTATTTTTGTTTTATCCTCTAAGATGTTTTCACAAATTTTTTTTGTGTTACCATACGGTGACTCAGATTTTTTTAAAGGTGTTTTTTCAGTAATTGGCAACTTATCTGCCTGTCCGTAAACAGTACATGAGGAGCTAAAAATAAAATTTATATTGGAATTTATATGGTTAAGAATGTTTATAAGACTTTGTATGTTATTATGATAATAATCCAAAGGTTTTTTAACGCTTTCGTCTACAGACTTTTTTGCTGCAAAGTGAATAATCCCATCAAAACTATTATTTTTTTTAAAAAAAGTTTTTACCCTTGAAGCATCGGTTAAATCAAATTCAAAGAAGTCTGGAGAAGTATTTGTTATTCTTTGTATTCTGTTTAAAACATCTATAGATGAGTTAGATAAGTCATCTATGATACAAACTTTATATCCTTTATCTATAAGTGCAATTGTTGTGTGTGATCCAATATATCCCAGCCCCCCTGTAACAAGAATAGATTTATTATTCATTGGAATTTTTAATACTTTTTATAATGGTCAATATATCTTTTGCAGAGGTAAGATCAGGTATATGTTCAAAGAAGGGTAGTGCATCAAAACTATTTGGAAATTCTTTTATGTAATTCCTTACGGCCTCAGGAATTTCTTTTTCCTTTCTTTCAGGATGTAGAGGGCAATTTTTTATAAATGGATAGATGGTTGGCCCAAAAAACTTGAAAATATTCATGCTAACTCTAATTTTATTTAATTTATCCCTAAAATTATCAACTTCCTCTATAGGAGGCTTTTCAATTATATTTATAAGCTTATTATTCTCATTCACATTAATTAATGCAAATTTTGTTAAACGTTCATGTGGGAAATTGAGTGCATCCCTATCATAACTAATGAGGGCGTGTTGTTTCTCATCTAATTCAAAAAGTGAGTTTAAAGACTTTACAGAATATAAATTATCTCCATTAATAATAACAAAACTGTTACTTTTTAACACATCGTGTTGATCCATAGCTTGCATTAAAGCATCTGATGTTCCTAAAGGTTTTTCTCTATCTTTAGGTTTTTCTTGAATTGCAAAATTCACTTTTATATCCAAAAAACTATTTTTAAAAACTTCAGATTCAACAAAAGTCTTAAAAGCTGAATTCTCTGGAGAAGTAATTAAAAAAACCTCACTAACCCCAGCGTTTAAAGCGTTTTTAAGTATAAAGTATAGCAGGGGTCTTTTATCATTACCAAGGGGAATTAATGTTTTGTGTGAACTTTTAGCTACATCAGATACATTTTGATCCAAATTAACATCATTTAAAGTTTTTTTCAACCTTGATGATGCTCCACCAGCTAAAATTATAAGAATCCTTTTTTTGTTTTTCATACTAAATTAAATTAACAGAAAATGCATTTTTAGCTCCTGCTTCAATAATTGAATCTATGACTTTTTGTTCACTTTGTGCCTCAGTCATGGCAAAAAAACAGCCGCCACCTCCTGACCCAACAATTTTAACAGCAGATGCTCCTGCGTTTTTGGCAGCATTCATCATATAAATCATTTCTTGTGGAGTATTGTTTAATTTTTTGTCTAGAATTTCTTGGTGAGCATTTACAAGATTAGCAATTTTTTTCATGTCCGGAACTGGATTTTTAAGTTCCAATAATGCATTTTGGGTTATTTCATGATTAAAGATGGCTGCGTAGAAGTATGGGTGAAGTTCAAAAGGCAAGTTTTTTCTTAAATCATAAAAATCCTGTTTTTTTGCATCATGAATCCTAAAATTTGAATTATGTTTTACTATCACTTCTATAGATTTTAGGGCGTTGTTTTTTAATTCTGACAAAATACCTTGAGTGTTTTTTTCGATGCCCGAGTCACCAATAATTAAACTTCCTAGTGAAACTTTTAATCGTTCGCAAGTACCATCAATGGTGTTTATATGAAGCATTCCACCAATTGAAATGGTATACTGATCCATTAAACCTCCAGCTTCATCGAATTCTAGCACTTCACTTTCATATGCCCATCTAGCAAGTTGTTCGTCACTAAATTTGTTAGTATTTCCAGAAGCTTTTATTAAAAATCTTATCCACGCAACTGTAAGAGCAGATGAACTTGATAAACCTGATTTAATAGGGATGTCTCCTGTTATTTCAATATTGTATCCTTCATTTATTATAATTCCATTTCTTCTTAAAACCCGCATAGAAGAGCGAAAGTAATCTCCCTTTTGAAGGATTTCCAAAGGCTCATTTAAATTAATCTTGATCTGAGAATCAAAGTCAATTAATATCAAGTTTAGGTACTCATCTCCATTTGTCTTTCCTTTGATTCTGACGAACCTGTCGATAGTTCCTGCAATAACTGGTAAAGTCAAATAATCTTGGTGATCTCCAAAAAAACAAACCCTTCCGGGGGCTTTCGATTCTATCATGATATATTTAAAATTATTTTAAAAATAATTAGTGTATAATATACATATCTTATACTCTTCATGGAGTATAAAATTAAAATTTTTCAATTGACTTCAACATTTATTTTAACCAAAACGTGAAATTTTAATGATATGCTATTTCTTATTAAAACTTTGTATTTAATTTGTAATTGTAATGATTCATGATAAAAACAAATTAAAAAAAGTAGCGGGATCTTTTCCAACTGGAGTAACTGTTGTAACAATTAAAAAACCCTCTGGAGATACACATGGTATGACTGCTAGTTCATTTCTTTCATTATCACTAAATCCACCAATGGTTCTCTTTGCAGTTAAAAAAGAAAATGAAATTATAACATATATTGAAAAAGGTAAAAAGATGGGAATAAGTATACTCTCTGAGGGTATGTTAGATGAAAGTGATCATTTTGCTAACGTTAAGTTAATGAAAGCAACACCTATTTTTTATGATGTAGACGAAGTCAAAATTTTAAAAGGCTCAATTGCTTGGTATTCTGTTTCAATAAGAAAAATCTACGATGAAGGAGATCATAAAATTATTATTTGTGAAATTATCGATCTAGATATTAAATCAAATAAAAACCCTCTTTTATATTATAGAGGATATGGTAAAATATCTAGGAAATAAAATTTTTTTTTAAATAAATTTTACTCTCACAAAAAACACTACTTTTGCTGTTCACATTTGTGAATGTTGTTTTACATTGTAATTATACAATGTGTCGTAGAGACCAATGAAGAGCTTTCCGTATTTTGGAGGGCTTTTTTTGTTAATCCTCAATTATAACCGGCCCACCACTAGTTTTAATTTTGTTTTCTAAAGAATTAAGCTCCTTACTCATTTTGTTATCAAAAAGGAATTTTATCTCAACATTCATTTGTCTTGCAATATCTAAACTTTCTAGGTGCAATTTCGTTGGCCCATAGGATGAAGAAAGTCCTTGACTAGCTACTCTAATTCTATTATACAGTGAAGGAGGATTTTTTTCTCCAATTTCCATCTTAGATTCATTCCCTAAAACTTTTCTCTTGATTGATAAAAATGAATTTTTCAAATTTTGAAAACCCAAAACCAACTCATCAGTACCCCTTGGAGTATTGTCAATTGCAATTTTTAAAGACTTTATTTTTTCACCAACAGTTTTTAATTTGTGTTCTATGAATTCAATATCATTATAAACTTTAAAGTAGTCATCCATGTATTTGTTGTATTTTTCAAAACTGGTCCCTTTTAAGGTACTTTCATAAATTGGTGTTAGCTTAAAACTTTTCTTTTCACTTAACTTGGTTGTCAATCCATTTTCCACTAAATACATTGAGGCACTATACTTACCGGGCTTTACAATGGGACCCTTTAATCTGTTTTCATTGTTTGAATCATTTAGAGATCCTTTGTACATATGCCTTAGATCCCAAGTTATTCTGTGGGTACCCTTACTAGCCCTTTCTTTTATATGCCTAATAATATTTCCATTTTCGTCTTCAATTGAAATTTTAACGTATGCTGGAATTTCATTTTTTTCCTTATCAAGATTGTCGTAGCCTGGAAAAGGTACATTTAAAAGTTTTTGGTTTAAGCGCTTTTCACTTTTTTTTCTTTTTTCACTTTTTGTTTCATAATTGTTACTAAGATGGTAAGTCATAGTAATACCATATTTTGGATTATCGGCAATATAAAAATCAGCACCAGTATTACCTAAATTACTTCTTTGTATAAACCATTTACCATCTTTAATCGGAAATAAATGGCCTTTACTTTTTAGAGTTTCACTATTAAAGTCTCTTAAAGGGCTATAATCGTCTAATATATAAAACCCTCTTCCAAATGAAGCAGCTACCAGATCGTTTTCTCTTTTTTGAATCACTAAGTCTCTGAAGCCCATATTGGGAGTACCATTAAGTTTTTGCCAATTTTCACAATTATTTAGGGAAGTGTATATACCAAATTCGGTGGCAAGAAAAAATAAGTCCTTTTTCACATGGTCTTGAACAATTCTCCATAAAAGTGTTCTTTTAGGGAGGTCATTTGATATAGGAATCCAAGTATTTCCTTGATCTTCACTTTTAAAAAGGTAGGGGTTAAAATCACCTTCTTTATGATTATCTAAAGCGACATATACAACATTTTCATCGTGAATATCTGCTTTTATATCGTTAACAAAACTTCGACTCGGAAGACCAAAAGCACTTACAGCAACTTTTTTCCAATTTACCCCTCCATCTTTAGTGATTTGAATAAAGCCGTCGTCGGTTCCAACATAAATTAATCCCTTTTTAATTGGGGATTCACTTAAAGAGGTAATTGTATTGTAATTTGACATGGCACCAACATCCCACGAATTTTCCCAAGATTGTTTTCTTCCCATTATAGGAAGTTCAATTCTATTTTCATTGCGAGTAAGATTTCCAGATATTGGATTCCAACTATCACCTCTATTTTCTGATTTCCAAACTCTGTATGATGCAAAATATATTGTAGACGGGTCATGTGGAGATACTATAATAGGAGCGTCCCAGTTAAACCTTTCATGAGGTTCATTAATGCTAGCTTGAGGCTGGATAAAAGTTTGCTCACCAGTAGCTAAGTCAATTCTATGAAGACCACCCTGCTGTGTTTCAGCATAAATTAGATTATTGAATTCAGGGTCAGTAGCAGATTGATGACCGTCAGCGAAGAGTGTTTTATACCAATGTTTGTTACTAATACCCTCAATTTCGTCAGTTGCAGAGGGACCACCAGCTGAACCATTATCTTGAGTACCTCCAAAAACGTGGTAAAATGGCTCTGCATTGTTAACTGCAACTTTGTAAAATTGTGTTAGAGGCAAATTTTTAATGTATCTCCAATTTTCAGCTAAATCAAAACTTTCATAAATACCAGCATCTGTGCCTATTAATAAATAGTCAGGATCATTTTTTTTAAAGGCTATTGCATGGTTGTCAGAGTGTTTTTTATTCTCTTTGAGTTGATTAAATGTTTTTCCTCCATCTTCAGAAGTTAGAACCCTTACATTCATTAGATACAATCTATCAAACTTGTGTGGGCTAGCATAAAGTTCCTGATAGTAATGAGGACCTGTTGCGCCAGATACTGCATTTGACATTTTTTTCCAGGATTCACCTCTATCTTCAGATTTATAAACTCCACCTGTAGTCCTTTCAAGTTCAATAGCTGCATACAATACATCTGGTTTTTGAGGAGATATTGCTAAACCAATTTTTCCCATATTAACAGTTGGTAGGTCATCATCGTCAATTTCGCCATCCCCGTTAGAATCTTGATTATTGGGAAGACCTTTATATAATTTTTTCCAAGTTTCTCCTCCGTCTAAGGATTTATGAATTCCAGAACCCGGACCCCCACCCATTAGGGCAGCAACCGTTCTATGTCTATCCCATGTTGCAGCATACAGAACATCTGAATTTCTTGGATCAATCAAAATATCTGTTGCTCCGGTCCATTGATTATCTCCTAAAACTTTTTTCCAATTTTTTCCACCATTTACTGTTTTATATACTCCTCTTTCTCCACCTTTTTTCCATAATGGACCTTGAGCAGCCACCCAGACAACATTAGAATTTTCAGGATGAATAATAATTTTCGAAATATGTTCAGTCTTTTTTAAACCCATATTTGTCCAACTTTTACCTCCATTATCTGATTTGTATAC
>CEOP01037037.1_pt1 | contig 14006 bp, 26 predicted proteins | sample 361301 | NCBI WGS metagenome assembly CEOP01 (sample SAMEA2619548, study PRJEB7988) | marine metagenome | biome: marine biome (ENVO:00000447); feature: deep chlorophyll maximum layer (ENVO:xxxxxxxx); material: "saline water (ENVO:00002010), including plankton (ENVO:xxxxxxxx)" | depth 55 m
GGATCCCCCTTTTCTAGGATCAAATTTTATACCTTCTGTTCCTGCAGCATCAAGAACATCGTCTTGTTTATCAATAGCAGCAGCAGTTTCTGCATCATCAAGTTCTTTCTTCTTTAATTCTGTCTGTGCTTCAAATGCTTCCAGAATACCATCGAATCTATCATTAAGACCATCATGACTAGTCTCAATCTGATTAAGATTGCTTACAGTAGTTCCTAACGCAGCACCAATAAGAGCATTCTGCTTTTTCAGTTCATTATCAATACTACCAAGTTGTCCTTGGATTTTTTGCAATGATCCGACAAGTGTTGATAAAATCTTGGTGTTTGATACACTACTAGATTTCTTTGTCTTTTGATAATCTGTTCCTTGCTGTTGATTTACTGCATCGATAAGTGATTGCGGTAAAACATCTGTAATGTCTGATATATCTGCTTTTTCTATTACTTCGTCTACTACCTCAACTGCTTCGTCAATGTTCTCCCTTACTTCCTCTTCTGCCTCCTCCACAATCTCTTCTGCTTCTTCGTCTGCTTCTTCAGCACCAGATGTATCAGTAAATCCTTCCGTACCAGCTGTTTTTAAATATCTCTCAACAATCCATTCTTGATATATTCTCTGATCTTCACCGCTAGTACTACCAGTCTCAAACATAGGATATCCATCGATATCCGTCTTCATATTCTTGATGATTATATCAGCATCTTTTTCGGAGAGTTTCTCCTCCAACATAGAAAAGTAACTGGTGCCACTATCATCCGTGCCGCCAGTTAACTTTGCTTTTAATCTATCAAAGATGCGATCCTTCTGTCCACCACCAGGCACACCTTTCCTATACCATCTTACGATATCTTTTGGTGCTGGGGTTTTGAAAATCATCTACGAGCCTTTGCTTCCTCTGCTTTTTTCTTTTCCTCTTGAATATGTTGAATTAGAAGAGCAGTATAAACTTCTCTTTCCCACGGCATTAGGTGTTCAATCTCCGTCAAAGAGTATTTATGGTACTGCATCAAAGCAAAGTTAGTTTTGTAATAGCCCTCCAAACTATTCTGAAAGACTGCTATGCGAAAAAACTTTGTAATCCCTCAATTGTATACTCACATTCATTGCCAGTATTAGGATTCAACACCTTAAATGTGTGTAGTAATCGAGGCATAGTCTCGTAGAATTTTTGAATCGATTCAAACTGTTTGCTAGTTAAACCCTCAACAAACTCACGAAACTCTTTCTTGGTGGTAGTTGTAGAATCATATACATCTTCACCATCAAAAATTTGCTCAATATGTTCAGCAATAAAGTTGAAAATATGCTCTGGATCTAAATCTTTGTTGAGAAACTGCGATTCAATAAATCTATCCATACTTGGATAATTAAGCATAATCCCCATATCGTCTGTAAGCATAATCTTTCTATTATGATCATCATCTTTAGTTACCTGAACCTCATCAATATTGATTGATGCTTTTGCTTGAGTTTCGTTATCATCAGTACAAGTTACCGTCATTTCGATAACTTCACCGACAGCAGCAGCACGAATCTTAAGGAACAAGTATTCTAGATCAAATGATGGTAGTTGATCAACTTTTACTCTAGATAATACACATGCTCGCAATGTGTTTTTTACAGCAGCAATTACTTCCTTTTCATTATCAGATTCTAATGCCAAAAGTAATACTTTTTCTTCTTTAACAAGAAATGGTCTATATTTTACAGTTTTCCCGGTAGAAGGCAGCGTAAGTTCATATGTAGGTACGCCAAGTTTTGGTAATGCCATTGATATGTAAATTCAATTCGTATATTTATTTAGCTCGACTTTTTGAGTCAATTTTTGGTGGCGATTTTTTTTCGACTTTTATGTAATTGAAAAGTCGATTTCTAGTCACACAGATGGGTTTTTATTTTCATCAGTACCATCGTTAAGAACAACAGTATGTTTTTGATAGTAAAAGTTAGCAGTCACCTTGGTGATCTGTGAAGTACCATAGGACAACGGAATAGAATCAATAGAATATGGATAAGCATTTTCCAAGATGTAACTAATAGGTGCTCGGGAGTTAGGAGCGGATCTACCCTTTTCAGTTTTGGTAATTCTCATGGTCGGACACATATATTGTACAGGATACTTTAATCGTATCGGTCTGCCTAATGAGTTTGGTTTTGCAGACTGCACACCAGTCAAATTAGTTTTTCCCACATTGTTAGGAGAATCATTATTATTACCATCAAAGATATAGTTATGCCAACCCGTAACAAATTTGAGTGGTATCATATTAGCATCACACATCCATGTAAGTGACAAATCACTATAAAATCTAGCGTATGGGTAACTAATCTGACTTTCTCCCATAACTCTACCACTCAACTGTCCTACTGCTGCCTGTACATTAGGAAGTTGTGCTTCATCACAAAGCATCTGAACTAATCCACCCATATTAGATGCATCGTCTCGCCCACCAATGCCTATAATACCACAGGTTTTTTTAAGATATTCGGTTAACCCTAGTCCAGTCGTGTTTTCTGCTTTTCCCGGAAGATTAAACTTAACATCATAACCATTAGAGAAGGACATCCCCCCCTGTTTCGCAATAGATTGTACGAAAGTATCTAATGACACGCTAAATAAAAACAGTTGGTCCATCTATATTTAGCATGGCATATTCAGGCGTTTACAAGCCAACTAATCCACGGAAGTACAAAGGAAATCCAACCAGAGTAATTTACCGCTCTCTATGGGAGCGTAAATTTATGTTCTTCTGTGATCATAATGGCAGCATCATTGAGTGGGGTAGTGAGGAAATAATCATTCCTTATAAGTGTCCTACTGACGGAAGAGTACATAGATATTATCCAGACTTTTACATAAAAGTAAAAGATAAGAATGGTAAATATCAAAAGTATATTATTGAAGTGAAACCTAAAAAGCAAACACAACCACCTAATGAAAAACCCAAACGCAAAACTGTCGCTTGGAGAAACGAAGTCTTTACATTTATGAAGAACCGTGCCAAATGGGACGCTGCTGAAGACTTTTGTGAGGATAGACAGATGAAATTTTTAATCCTTACCGAAGATCATTTAGGAGTAGGAAGATCTAATGGCAAAAACAAAAAGTAAAGGGTTCGGAGGAACCACTAGTACATATAAAACTATCTTTGAAAAAGTTAGTGATGCAACGAACGGAGAAAAGAAATCCGTGTCCTGGTATAGGGACAAGGTAAAGTCACTTGCATCTACATATAAAACAGAACCACAACGAGTATTAGAAATCGAAAAACGTGATCGATATGATACTCAACAAGATGAAAATATTTTACGGACCACAGTAAGAGATGGTCACTTATATTTGTTTGAGTACGAAGCAAAGACAAAAAGTCTACCGTACTACGATAAGTTTCCATTAGTCTATCTAATAAAAGACTTTGGCAATGAATTTTATGGTGCTAATTTACATTACTTAAGACCAAAAGCAAGAGTTAAAGTAATTCAGAAACTAGAACGTGGATTTATTGACCTACCTCGAATAATCATACATAAATATATAAAGACACATTGTAAAAGTCCTTTCTTGGATCTTGCTATAGATGAGTGGGAGACATCTATCTTCTTACCTGTCGAAGACTTCGTTATCACAAAAGGATCCGGTAACATTGCATACGATAAAGAATCTGTATGGGATGAAATTTCTAAAAAAGATCAGGATCGTATCAAAGCAAAACGTATCATCAAAGGTTATGGTAAACAATCAGATAAGGAGATGGTAACGTAATGGCAGAAGCAAAAGAAGATAGTTGGGATCTTGCTCAAATACAACAAAATTTAGAAAGAACTGAACAAATCCTGAAGCGCGAGGGTATAGAAGTACCTGAAGTAGTAACTCCACAACTAAATCAAGGTCCTCCACAGAAGTTTACTTTTAGTGCAACCAATTTTGGTAAAGTAGATGCGGAAGGATCGGTAGGTTCTTCCTATAGATATCCAAATAGTAACGTACAAATTACCAAAGACACTGACTACGTTACATTTGAATTTTTTAAATATAAACCACCATTCAAAAATACTGGTGGCAAAAGCAAAGCAGACGAGTATGAATTTTCTGCAAATTTTAGTGACGGTAAAAATATTTTAGGAGACAAAGTAAAAGGCAAATTTGGTAAGAATATCTTAATGTATATGCCAGAAGATGTTCAGTCAGAATACGGAGCGAACTGGTCTGGTGCTGGATTTGGTTTTCTTGCTGGTCGCTTATTAAAAGTAGCAAGCGGAAACTTTGATATTGGACAAGCTTTTAAAGATGGCACAACTGCTGCTAAAGTAGGAGCAGCAAATTTCATCAAAAATAATGCTAACAAAGCATTAGGTACTGGAGTTACTACACAGCAAGCAATAGGAGGAATTACAGGTTCAATTGTGAATCCTAATGTAGAAATGATGTATGAATCTCCAGAGATGAGAGGGTTCTCACTGACTTATAAAATGTTTGCGTCTACCGAAGCAGAAGCGATAGAAATTCGTAATATTTGTACTACCTTTAAAAAGAATATGCTCCCATCATTTGGGGAAGGTACTTTCATTAGTGTCCCAAATGTAGTGCGAGTAACTTTTATGTCAGGATCTGACCCGAATCCATTTGTATCACAATTTAAACCTTGTGCTATTACTAACGTGGCAATTAATTATACACCTGATGGTTCATGGTCTTCATATGCAGGAGGATCACCAGTTGCTACTGATATCACAATTACTTTCAAAGAATTAAAAATGCTATTTGCAGAAGATATCAAATTTGGCGGAGTGTCTTACTAATGTACTTTAATCTCATTCCTAATATAGAATACGATACTAAACCTATCGGATATCCTTTTACAAGTTCAGACTTTGTAACTGCAAAGAATTTCTTTAGAAGATATAAAATCAATCCTGACATCTTTAACTACTCTGTTTATTATAACAAGTATGCAGTAGAAGACGGCGAAACCCCAGCAACTATTGCTGATGCCACTTACGGTACACCATTCTACGACTGGGTTGTGATACTTACAAATAATATTATTAATCCACTGTTTGACTGGCCAATATCATCTTATGCTCTGCAAAAGTACTGCGAGAAGAAGTATGAGAATCCTTATGCTACTATCTACTATAAGACCACCAAAGTAATTACAGATCAATCATTAACTGGTGATGCTACACCAAGAAAAGTACCTGTTGTTGCACTGGAAGAAGGTTTAAAAGTGGATGAATCTTTTTATAATAACTCTTTCAACTATTGGAATGGAACTAATACTGTAACAGTTCCTGGTTCATCAGTATCATATCCAGTAAATGCATTTCAGCATGAAGAAGAATTGAATAATAGTCGTAGAGAAATCTATCTATTAAAATCAAGATACGTTTCACAGTTTGTATCAGAGTTTAAAAAAGAAAATAATTATAAGCAATCTTCAGATTTTATTTCAAAACGTCTGAAGAAAACAGGGGTATAAAAAAAGGGGGTGTTACCCCCCGAAATTTATTCATCGTATGAACTTGTCCATACGAAGTTTGATATAATACATTCCGATGACCCATACGGAGAAGAGGAACCCCTCCCCGTAGGACATGGAGTTCCAAGCGTGTACTGCTTCTCCCATCACTCTTCAGCAAGTTTTTGGAAGTAAGATAGAGCATCGTCATCATCAGTAGATGATGCGGTGATATCTGGTGAGTTGAAATCATTACTACCAATAGTAGTGGTAGCAACTGGTTCAAACTCTTCTTCCTGTTGTGCTTGTGCTACTGCACGAGGAGTCGAAAGACCAAGCACAGCATTCAAACGGTTCTCAATAGCTTCATACTCTTTGAACTCACTAGAAGCAGTGAATGCTTCCAGACTGTATGCTTGCTTCCACAGTGCTTCCATCTCATCATCATCGGATGACATCGCTGATGGAGCAGTGAATTCTGAAGCATCGTAGTTCCAGTAACCGGCAACAGTACGAATCTTCAACTTGAAGTTAGCACCTTCCCAGAAGTCAAAGACATTGACGGGAGTCTCGTCTTGGAATTCTGGTTGCATAGCACCAATGATCTTATCATAGATCTTCTTACCGAACTTGTAAAGGAATACTTTACCTTCGTTTTCTGGGTGCTTTGGATCGCTTACTACCAAGATGTTTGAGTAGTAAGAGAGTTTGCGCTTCTGTTTGCGAGCGATATCTTTATCGCTTTCTACACCACTGTTCCATAGTTTGTTGTTGTGAGCACAAACGGGACACTGATCGTTGTTGGTAGTGAGACAGTTCTCAATCAACCAACCACCAGGACCTTGGAAAGCATGAGTGTATAGTTTTGCCCACGGGAGTGTTTCACCCTCGGGAGCGGGTAGGAAACGGATTACTGCGTAACCGTTACCACTAGCGTCAAGTTCTGGTTTCCAGAGACGTTCGTCGGCACCACCAGAGGTGGTACTGGACTTGGTGAGTTCCTTTTGGAGGAAGTCAAAGTTTGTCTGGGACTTGCGCTTTAGATCTGCAAAAGACATAGGATTGTTAGGATGTTTTGGATTTGGCTTGTGTGACCCCCGTCACTCTGACATTATAACACAGGCAGAAGGCGGGGTCAATACCCTTCTGCCTCTAATGTTTTCTTCATACTTTGGACTTTGCCAATGAGATCATCGAATATCACATTAGCATCATCGTTTTCAGCGGCACCATACATCATAGCAGCATGCTTGATGCTATCTGCCATGTCTTGTGCCTCTTCGTCATCTGGTCCACTCAATTTGAGACGGGCATAGAAAACTTTCTGTTTTTGAATCATTGCTTCAAGAACATTAAAGTATTCCATCTGTTTTTCTGGAGACAGTGCAGGGAACACTACCATACTTTTCATACAAAACTCTTGCATCTTTGCAAGTTCTTGTAAGTCCCCTTGAACCATTTCGGATCTAAAAAACTCGCTTGTCATACCAACAATAGTTTAGCTCTAGTAGTTTTCTTGATGAAGTTTAACTTCTGTGCATCATACTTTAGTTTTTCTTTTAGAGGTTTGCTGATCAGTTTAGATACTGATTCAATTTCAATCTCATTTGTTTCACAATAATGAACAATTGCATCGATATAATTCATGTTGTTTTCGTATGCAATTCTCTCAACATCTTGCGAAAATTTCGCAGTGGTCATAAATTTATCCTCTAGTTTTTCTAGCATGTTTCTCTTGGTACTCCTTGATATATGCTTGCAATGACAAAAGATATTCTTTTTTTGGTGGAACAACACTTACTTGAGTATCACCATTCTCACAAGCAACAATCGTCACTAATTTCTTTACAGACAACCCGTACACTTCACGCAACATACATGCGTATCCACATTCTTGTACGTAGTAGTCGTAAAGATATCGTTCTCTTTTTGGTTCTGCTGCTGTCTTAAAATCAATAATAGACAGTTCCCCTTTATACTCTGCAATACAGTCCACTCGTCCTGCAATTTGTAAATAGTCAGAGTATAACGCCGCTTCTTGTAAGTATACCCTATTTATATTATCGAGTTCTTTACGAGAAGAGTGAAACATTGTCCAAGGCAGGGGCATGTCCTTGTACTTCTTTGTGTCTAACTCATTGTTGATATAATCTTCAACAAGTTTATGATACCTAGTACCTCGACCAGCAGCACGAGTAGTCTTTGCTTTTGCTGCTTCTTTACCAACACGAGCTCTCCACTTGGCAAGACCTGCTTGCTTTGCAGAATTGTTACTGATCACAGTAGTGATTGATGGATACTGCCCACCCGTTGGGGTAAGATAGTAACGTTTACCATCAATCATCTCTGCTTTCATTTCAATAGGCAGGATCTCATTTACATGATTAAAGATATTCATTACAGACCTAGGTTAAGTTTACTAATCAGGTAAGACTTAACAAGACCAGAACGAACAATGTCTTCAATATTATACTCAACCATAGAGAACTCTTTCATGTTCTCAAGGATCTTTTGGAAGTCAATGATTCCTGTACGCTCATTAGATTTCTGTAAGTCAGACTGTCTTGCATCACCACAGAACATGATCTTTGTGTCTTGACCACAACGTGTCATGATTGAATCAAGTTCGTGGAAGTTTAAGTTCTGACACTCATCAATGATAACGATAGCATTGTCAAGTGTAGTACCACGTAGGAATGATGTAGACCAGAATGATACTGTCTCCTGACTCTTAAGATTTTCATACAACATCTCGAACGATGCATCATCAGGCATCTCGAACATGTATTTTACCATGTTCTTGTATGGAATTTGGTAAAGAGATGCTTTGTCCTCATGTGTACCAGGAAGGAAACCAATTTCCCTCGTAGCAACTAGAGAACGTACAATGTATACCTTATCATATGGTGTGTGTTCTGAAAGAACATCACGAAGAGCTAGATACAAAGCAACAAATGTTTTACCTGTACCAGCACACCCATAAGCAAAGATGTTTTGTCCTTTATCATACTCCTCAAACATAATCTTTTGATTATCTGTCAGAGGTTCTACAGGCAACAGATAAGAAGAATCAATAGGTTTCTTCCTCTTCATCTGTTTATTTGACATACCATTAATGTCAGGTTGATTGCGCTTTCTAGATCTAGGCATAGTTACCACTCAATAGTTGAACCACGTACTTTAGATGCACGAGTCATGATATCATTCCATCCTGGATGAGTCTTACTCATCTTATTTTTCCAGTTACCGACCTCACCGACGCCAGAGACGCCTGCTTGCCAGTCCTTATCCCACTCGGGATTTTCTTCTTTCCACTTACAATACTCTTTCATTGTCATGGAGAGTTCTTTAGTCTCTCCAGTCTCTTTATGTTTAACAGGATACGTAGGCATCATTCCTCCTCTTGGGTCTTTTTATTGAATCCGAATGGACCGATTTTATTTTTAACTCGTTCTTTAATAACTTGTGCGCTCAATGCTTCCATGACTTTCAAAACATCTTCTGCTTTATTGGGTCCTGGTCCCATACGTTCTACAACGTAGTTATATTTACCAAAGAACTCTTCGGATACATTTTTATAATCATCTACGGTGATTGGTTCATTCATTGCCATTCTAATGCCTCTGATACGGTTGGAAATTGTTCAATAAAAACTTGCTTACATTCATTAGCGATATCCATATGCTCTTTCTGTGTACCATTAGCAGATCTTAATTGTATGTAATGGATCCACGAACGACATGAGCCTGTCATATAGATTTTAGTTGGTACGGCAAGCGGAAGCACAAAACGAGCACACTCTTTTGCAATACCATACTCAAGCATCTCTTGATAGAGTTTCATTCCTTCTTCAAAGTGCTTCTGCATTTTGATCTGAAACTCTTGACGAATAAAAGGATCAATATTATCAATAGAATTTTGACGGTTCTTTGTGTCCTGTCTCCGAAGTTCTGGAAGAGGAATTGTGTCTGCTAACATAGAACTATCAGCATACCGTTGAGAAAACTCTTGGTATGTGAAGGATCTATGTCGAAGGATTTGAGCCGCCAGTCCTCTAGTAGTTTGAATTTCCAGAGTCATGTATGCCTGCTCGAACACAGACCAATGCTGATGCTTTACACAGTATTTAAGCAGACCAGATACTTTAGGGTTCTCCTGATTGTTCGGGTTGCTCACCCTCGCTACGTACCCCATCATCTTCTCCGCTTCCGGAGTCACTGAAATCAATCTTACGTTCGACATAACCAAAACCTTTTCTTTTGTTAGTTTGTTTAATAAGTGCCTCCTTTAGAAGTTCATCTGCATATGCACCGACTAGGTTGTCAACACCTTGACCGCTACGAACAGCAATTTTTAATGCTTTCTTTAAGATGCGTGATCTTTTCATATTATACCATAGTTTTTTTAATCTGCGTACCCGTCATCATCATCTGTACTACAATAATGAGCAGGGTCATCAAGATTTTCTTGAGTAGTGTATGCAGTAGTGTCCGAATATATTTCAGACTCCAATACATTTAACAAAGATTTCAAATTTTTATAGATAAGTTTTAGTTTTTCTCGGTCCATAAGAAACTCCGTTTCGATCCATCATAGCATAAAAAAAGAGGGGTGACAACCCCTCTCATTATTTACAAGTAGATCACTTACTGTATGTACGTCCACGATAACAGAATGTACCGTGTGTTTCGTTCGACTCGACACATCGTGTATCATACTCAACACCACGATATGCGGCGTGACTGATCTGTGCGTCGTGAAGTGCAGATGCCTTGTTGATCTGCTTCTTGATCATTTGCAGTGTGTTCATTGTAGGTACTCCTAAAGTAATAGAGGGTTTTAATCCCCGTTCCTTCAGTCGTGTGCGTCCCAATACCATTGACATTCAGGTGCTGAATCCTTTAAGGTATCAATCAACTCAACCTTAACTTGATTGTTAAGATTAGCATTGTTCTCAATCTTCAACATGATAGCATCAGTTTGAGTACAAGTGAGTGTTGTATAGAATAATACTTCTAGCATGGGATGAACGGCTCCGTTCCGCGACTTACTTGCGTCCGATTTCTCGGATGAACGATGGTATTATTATACCATATCTATTTAGATGTGTCAATCATTTAGATTTAGCATCCGTTTTAGATTGATATCCGTACAGTTTGGGATTGATTCTACCTTCTGTTTGAGTAAAGTTAATAAAATCTTTTTTATAATTATCGTAATAATAATCAAAGAGATCTGCTACTTTATTACAAGTAGCAATATCAAACTTTGTCAGTCCCTCTTGGACATACTCCACCAGGTACGCTGTGTACGGTAGCGACTTGTCTTGAGCAAGTGCTGGATCACAATCCTGCTGGAGTATGTTAACACTTTTTGCCATTAAGAACGATTCCCCCACTCAATAGAAGGAAATGCTTCTTCAACACATGCTCTGGTAATACGATACTTTTTGTTCAATGCTTTATCTTTTGCAAGAACAAGCAGTTCTGCTTCTCCCTGCGATAATCCTTCGAGCATCTGGATGAATAGATTCTCTCTCTGTGACTGCTTGAGTGACCTGCTACCCCCTTTGAAGAACAGATATAGTTTCCTGTACTCTTTCTCCAGAATGGTATGCTCTGTGCCCTCTGGGGCATCGTTCACATTATATGGTACTTCACCTTCAGGAATAAGAGACTCGATACTCTCATCAAAGTTAATGATGAGTAGAGATCTTAAAGCGTTAGTATTATTATCCAACAAGATTTTAATCTTTGCTGTCTTGGTCTTTGCATTACTCACTTTTTGGAGCACTTCACTGATTAACATTTTCATTTTGTTTTGAATGGCGATGAACTACGAAAAAAGAATTCTTGCATCAAATCATTTAATTGATGCTCTTTAAAATACTCTAAAGGTATTTTCTTTCCAGAAATATTTATATTGTTATATTCATGGAGAATTTTATTCTCTATCTCTTCTGGTACATAATCAAAATCAATAAGTCTCCGATTCCTATGATAGTTAGAGAGTTGTTGAACGTCTTCACAAAATTGGTCAGGGTTTTGATCAATCCATGTAGCAAGTTTTTTCTGACTAATTGGTTTTTGTCTAACACCCTGAACAATACAATCATCACTCGATAAAAAGTTAGGGATACCGTCAGACTTATCTCCTCTCATTACATGCTCTTTAATATACTGGCGAGGATTTTCATGACTCACAGCACGTTTAGTAATAGGATTGTATTGTTTAATACCAGGATACTTTTGCAACTGAATGAAGTCTTTGTCACCGGATAGAATAAGAACCTTGTCTTCAGATTTCTTGTTTCTACACAGTGTAGCAATTACATCGTCAGCTTCAGCACCATGTACTTCAATAACTTTATAGGGAAAGTACTCTTTAATTTCATCCCGGATTTTATTCAGGACTTCAAAAATACTACCCCAGTCATGACCAGATTTTTGCCGATCTTTCTTACGATTCTGTTTGTAAAAAGGAAACACATCCTTTCGCCAGTAGTGTCTGCTGTCATATGCAAGAACTACTTCTCCATACTCTTCAGTGTATTGCTTCTCATAAAAACAAAGACTGGTGAGTACCATATGTCTCACCAGGTTTTCATTGAGAACATCACGTTTAATTTGTGCCATCAGGTTACTAATCATAACCTGATTCATATCAATAATAATCATCCTGTTCAGGGTCCTCCTCATCAACAAATTTCACAGCAAAAAGTTCTTCATTTATATACTGCCCGTCTTCATCATACATTTCAGGATGGCTAGGAAGATTTGCTCTTGTAGTCATAAAGGTATACAAGAAATCGTTTGCCGTCCATCCAATCAGTCCACCAACAATTAGAAATAATAGCATTAGAATTGTTGAAAATGCAAGAATTACTGCTACTGACATGGCGCTCTCCTTTAAGTTGTGCTCCCCCAAGTAAATTCAAATTTAAATTTGAATACTGTATTGCGAAGAGCGAATATTTTAGAAACTTTTAATCCCTTGCTTTCGGGATTATCTTTCGCCCTCCTACGAAGCATTAACTCCACACCTTTATTTATTTGCAAATCATCATCTTTCATTTTTTTGATTTTACCAATCCTTTTTCAACAAAAAGTTTTACTGTGGCAACTAAACCACCTACAATTGGTTCGCCATCAATGATGATGTAGGGATACCCATGTGCTAAAGGATACTTTTCAAGAAGTTCTGATTTTGTTAAGTCTCTACCAACAATATAATGTGTGTAGTCAACATTAGCTCTCCTGAAGAGTTCTTTTGCATGCGAACAGTAGTCGCATCCAGGGATGCTGTACATGATAATGTCCATGTCGTTTCCTGATTTCCCATACAGTATAGCAGACATCCTACCCAAAGTCAAGGTTGAATGAGATAGAGATACGATCCTCCTGACTTTTATTCGGCATTACATTGTGGGGAATGCATGCTGGAAACAAGACCATCGCACCTTCAATAGGTTCAAATTTAAATACGTTAGGACCAAGAGGATACGTATTCATTTCAAGTGGATCATGCATGATAAGAGATCCACTATTTTCAGGAGTTTTTACCCACAAAACACCAGATAATAATGATCCTGGGTGCTGATGCTTATGATTAAATGATCCCGGACCATTAACATTTAACCAAATATTTTGTAGTGCAATTCGGTTGTTCTTGAGTGTACTTAATCCTTCCGAATAATTTTTAATGGTTTCATTTATTTGTTTCCATATCTTGTCTAGAAACATAGTGAAGTCTTCAGCAGCAGGTTCCATATAAAAATTTTCTCTTGATTGATACCCACCACAGTTACTTATTTCCACGGTGTTGTCAACATCATTTTCTTTATATCTAATGATCCATTCGATCATCTCTTGTTGATATAAAAAATCTTCATCTGTTGAAACACCTAATTTTAAAGGAAATAAAAACAAATTATCGTATGGCATAAAAAAAGGTCCGTAGACCCTTATAATACCATAATTTTAGTAGTCAGTCAACACAGATTTACAAATTCGTTTACACTCCGATTGATCATCAGTACACTCAATCAAACATTCATAGTAATCATTGATTGCCATCATCTCCTCCTCCGCTTGTTCAACAGTGCTTTCAAAGTGTCTCCACTCATCCATTTGAGCTCGGGATAATAGGTTGTGCATTTTTTTTCTCCAAAGTATTGTTTAATCATAGTAAAGTTCAAAATTTTGGTTACATTTTTTTTCCCTCATTCGCATAACTAATTATAAGGGATCCAACACATTTTAGCATCCGTATTAGTACTCAACTTTTTTGATCAATTTTTTGGGGGGAAATTTTTTCCAGTTTTATGTAATCTAAAAGTCACTTTTGGAATCAGTAAACCTCTCCTTTAGAAATTTGTTCGCGACGTTTTAGTTTCCATACGATGTAGTCCATCGTTGGGATACACATAGGATTCCAACCTACAAATGTTGTTGATTCCTTACTTGGAATCTTCCAACAGGGAGCATCATCATTGTCAAGGTCTAATGATTTACGATACTCCTCCTCACCATACATAACAACTGC
>CEOP01066653.1_pt1 | contig 13989 bp, 10 predicted proteins | sample 361301 | NCBI WGS metagenome assembly CEOP01 (sample SAMEA2619548, study PRJEB7988) | marine metagenome | biome: marine biome (ENVO:00000447); feature: deep chlorophyll maximum layer (ENVO:xxxxxxxx); material: "saline water (ENVO:00002010), including plankton (ENVO:xxxxxxxx)" | depth 55 m
CTAAAGGCATAATTAGTGTAAGAATTGATCAGTTAAGCTCGAGGGGCTCAGACATGTCTTTTATGCTAGAAGAACCAAAAAATAGTTATGTAGCCTTTTTAAAGTGGCTAATAAAACTTACTTCTGCTGAAATGAGAGGATTTGAAAGCTCGGTTAAGGTGTTTGATAAAGGTGTGGATGTAAGAGCAAGTATTGATAGACTCTATTTCGAAATAAAAGACATTGATATTTTTATAGATGATAAGATGAATAATGTCTCCCTTAATTCACTTAATACAAAATTCAGCATGACTAATCTAAAGTTTAATGTTCCATTTTTGGATGATAACATTGCTGATAAAGCTTTAGAAAAAATTAATAAGGCGATACCTGATGGGAAAGTGAGTAAAGCGGAGATCGCTGTTAATTATAACAAACAGAGTAGTATGTTGCGTCTGACTGGTATATTGCGGATGCTTGGTGGAAATGCGAGTCTAGGCATTGATGTTTTGATAGATGAGAATTATCCTGATGCTACTTACATTAAGAGTGCAAGTTTAAAGTTGAAAAATTTATCCGAAGGAATGATTGATTTTGTAGATATGATTGAAAAAGAGACAAGTATAAAAGTTGATAGAATAGGCCGATCTTCTGCGAATCTTGATTACTCAGGGCCAATAAAAAATCTTCCTTCAGGGGAATTTAAACAAACTTCTTATGCTTCAGAAGCCAGAACGGTGATGTCTAATATTTACAATGCATCCAAGATGTACTATCAGACAAAAGGCGAGTGGCCTGATGATGTTGAGCAACTAGAAAGGGCTGGCCAACTTGATCTGAGTCGTTCTACTAAGCTAAGGTGGAAATTTGAGCTTCAATTGCCTGACCGACTTATTGCAACGAGCACTGAAGAAATGAATGACGGTGCTGGTAAGGTTGTTTTGTTTGATTCCTTAACAGGAAAATTTTATGGATATGGATCAGCGGAGGATGATGACAACAGATGAGAATAAATTTATAGAGATTCGAAACATAATCAATATTTTGTACAATCAATAAATTCTTAATAATCTTATTAGTGTAATTTTAATAGATATTTTAAGACTGAAAGATGTAGATAATATAGCCTATTACTAGGCCACCAACGATAGCAATAACCCGAAATAGAGCTGGGTTATTTTCAATTAAATCATTTATGTCCATATATTAAATTAAAAATAAAATTTAAAATTTTTCAACCTAATGATTAATCTAATTTTAAATAATGATAATATAGTTATTAATATTCATTTTGCTTCGACAGCTGTAATGGTGGGGGTAATATGGGTGATCCAACTATTACACTATCCCGCATTTCATTACATTGAAAAGAATAATTATTCACAATTCCAAAAATTTCATATGAACCGAATTTCGTATATTGTTATCCCGGCAATGGTCATTGAGATGTTGAGCGGGATAATGCTCGTAATAATAAATGATGATTTTATAATCTCTTTTTCTTTATTAGTATGTATTTGGATAATAACGTTTGTGTTTTTTACGAATATTCATCAACGCTTGCTATCAAAATATGAAAATACTGCGGTAGAAAAATTAGTAAACCTCAATTGGATACGAACTGTCTTTTGGACTGTAAGGCTTGTAATATTGTTTAATATTAATATATAATTATGAAGCGATTACACTCTTTAGATGCAATGCGAGCTGTGCTGATGCTTATCGGTGTCTATTTTCATTTGGCCCATGTGTACTCTGTTGATGCTAGAGGATGGGGACAAAATCGTGAGACAGTTAGTGTTTTCTTTGATCTTTTTATACTTGCAACTAATTATTTTAGAATGCACGCATTCTTTTTGATTTCAGGGTTTTTTGGAGCACTTCTTTATTATCGAAAGGGAGTAAGAGAAATGATCCTCAATCGATTTAAAAGGATATTTTTACCGCTTATTGTAATGATCTGGCCTATTTATATATTAAATGATTTCAGTAAGAAATTTTCAGAGTATCAGGCAAAGGGTTTGGGCTTTTTCGATTCATTATTAAACAGTTTTAGTGCAATGAAATTTATTGAGTCATTGCCTTGGTCGACATTGCATCTTTGGTTTTTAAATTTTCTATTTTTCATGTCTATTTTTGCTTTTATCGTTAAATATATTTACGATCGATCATTAAAAAATAAAAATCCAAAACAGGGTTATTTCGGCAAAATAATTGCTCTATTATTTACAAAACAGTGGTTGGGTACATTTTTATTCTGTTTTTTCTTTGGCATGTTGATGGCTCTTATGGGTAAACAAAAAGCACAAGGGGCAGATCATTGGTGGGAATGGTTATGGTTTTTCTACTCTGGAGGTATTAAAAGTTTTATCGCATTTGGTTTTTTCTATTTTATTGGTTGGCATATATATGGTCAACGCTCGGTTTTAGATAAGATTAGTATAAAAAATCAAATTTTTATATTTATTGTATTTTATGCTTTGGCTCATACCGTTAATATGAATCTTTTAAAATATCAATATAGCCCTTATCCAGAGACTAACCATATTTTTACTGATCATATAGATAAATATAGACCTCAGAAAAATGTCACCTTCAGTGTCGATATGTCTCAATTTGATTTTACCCAATTTGAAAAAGATAAATCAGAATTTAGGGGTGTGTTTTTACTAGGCACGTTTAACCATTATTGCGAAGATTGTGATAAAATGGAAGACGAAGATGGTGATCTTATCTATACGAAAACTATTAAGGTAAGAAAAGGCATCCAAAAATATATTTTTTCAATTAATGGTTGGGAGATGACATCAACGCCTACAGCAGATTCGGAGTGTGATGCAGCTCCAGGGCACAAATATAATATCTATGCGATGGAGGTACTTGACCAAGATGTGGTTTTAGATACTGTATGCTGGCAGGGGGATTGCAGTGATTGTAGCGGGAATCAGATCTATAATATGTCGCTAACAAAAAGCCAAAATTTGAAAAGAGATTTGATCATTCGATCTTATAAGTTCTTATTCAATTTTATGGTTCCTTGTTTTATAATGCTTTTACTATCGTTATTTGTAAAGTTATATCATGCTGAATCGAAGAGAATGCGATATGTTAGTGACGCATCCTACTGGGTTTATATCATTCACATACCACTCACTCATTTTATTCCTGGATTATTTCACCAGAGTAATATGAATGTATTTTTAAAGTTTACGATTACATCTATTATCATCACCTTTATCTGTTTATTTAGTTACCATTATCTGGTTAGGTCAACTTTTATTGGTGAGTTTTTAAATGGACGAAAATATTCTAATAAATAACTAACGACTTCATACTAGTAGGGCATTTGAACATATGGTAATTTGCCGGTTATAAAATTGATACAATAGCTAACAGGAGAGAAATATTATGGGAGATCATACTAATTGGTCTGAGGAAGAGTTCAAGGCATACCTCTGCCTATATGCAGCGGATTCAAATTTTGAATTTCATATAGAAGAAAAGAAACTAATAGAATCAAAATTTAGTCCTGAGGTTATAGAGAAGATCAAGGAGGTCACAGATGACCTAAATGATCACCAGCGCTCTCGTATTATTGTTGATTATGTTAAATCAAAAAAATACACAGAGTCACAGATTGATGATCTTCTAAAAGAAATGAAAGAGGTATATCTTTCTGATGGAAGCTTTGATCAGTATGAACAGTCAATCTATAATATGCTAAAAAAGATCATCAAAATATAGGTGATATCCTTGATTGTATAATACCCTTGTTAATTGCATTAAACCATGAACTTATATAAAAAAAATCTTTCGGAGCATCCTAGGGGAGTTAGAACTGATAAATCGAAAAAAGCAGTTGTTATTGGTGCTACAGGAGCAACAGGAAGTCAGCTCATTAAAAAATTATTAGATAGTGATAAATGGGGAAAGATCACGACAATAAGCAGGCGGAAAGTAATAGATGATGTTTCTCATAATAAACTTAATGAGGTTATTATTGATTCTTTTGATGACCTTCCTTCAACAGCAGAATCTTGGATTGGGAATGATATATTCTTTAACTGCATTGGGACGACTAGATCTATCGCTGGTAGCGCAAAGGCCTTTGTAGATATAGAATTTGGTATGTCATTAAAAGCTGCAGAATTAGCAAGTAATGCTGGTATACCAAATGCGTCTGTTATTTCAGCTGGTGGGGCAAATGCACAAAGCTGGGCAGTTGATTGGTTGCAACCTCTTTTATATATAAAAACAATAGGGCAAAAAGAGGAAACGCTTACAAAACATTTTCGTTTTAACAATGTCAGTATATTTAGACCAGGTATGCTAATAAGGAGTTATAAAAAAGGCTCTCCATTGCAGGAATTTTTTAATTCTACGAATCTAGGCCTGCCTGTTGATCTATTGGCCTCGTCAATGATCCGTGACGCAGAGTCATCGTCACTTGATTCAGAAAACGCTGTGCCATTTGTATATACTGGCAATAGTTGTATTAAATCCTTAATTGATCTTTAACTTTATGAAATTACACATTATTAAAATATTTTTCTTTTTTTTAGTTATTTCGACTTTTTCTTTTTCCGTAGAAAAACCCAAAACAATAAAGATGAATTCCATCTCTATCGAACATATGCCTGATGTAACACTGATGCCTAGAGATAGTTCTGGGATAATTAGAAAATGGAGAGCAGTTAATAAATTTGATTCTGAATATTATAAAGTATCTTCAGATAGTCTTCAGGTGGCTAATGATGTAGGGAAACTGAATGGATACAAATCTTCTGAAGGTATAACTATTTCAAGCCAGATGGATACAGCGCTATTGAACTTTGTATATATTGATAGCGGAGTAACAAATTTTGCTTCTTATAATTACAATATGGATATGCAGCCAAGTAGGTCATTGCTAATGTCTAATACTCCAATAACAAAATCTGACAGGATAAATAGTGTATCTTTTTTTGGGAATACGCAGATGTCTTACTCTGAATTATTAGAAATCTATGAAGGTGACACATACCCAAGATATCTTTATACTTCTAGTCTATTTCAATTGGCATTTTTTATGTCAGTGACTACCATACCGGTTCAGACGCTACATGTTTGGATAGACGAAAATACAGTCGAATATTATAACTTCAACTTTTTTACTGATTACGATCCTATGTTAACATTTAATTCATTTCATGATGGGATTGTTAATTTTGATCAAAAAACAGCACAATTTGATTCTTTGTTAATTAGTTTAATAGAGTATCCCAGTAATGATACCGTTGATTTTATTTTAGATGGAAACTTCGAACCAGACTCTATTATTATTCCTAGTGATTCTTTAGTACTTGCACTTGATCATTATAATTTGCAGCCAAGTCCAATAATTAACCAATGGGCAGATAATGTAACATGGGTATTTAATGATGATCAATCAGGCTATCAGATTGATACATATATTAATAATAATTGGGGTGGTGTTTATCCAAGTAGAGATAGTACCTATTTTACTTGGGAAATAATTGCAGACTCAGTACAGTTTTTTATTGAAGATCAGGATTCATTTTCAATGCAGTATGGGCTATTATTGGACTCATTATATTTTGTAGGTGAAAATATATTTTGTGAACAAGGGTTATGTCCAGATTCAATTATAATCCCACAGTTTTTTGGTATTACGCCAGATACATTTGATATAGCTTGGTTCGAAAATTTAACTGGCTTATCAAGCGTGGATTATAGTGGATATGATGTAGGTTTAAAATTTATTTCAATAGATAATGATGCTCAATTATATATTAATCCTAATGCTATGACAATTTTCGAAACCTATTCAGTAGGTAGTACAATCCACACCTATCAGATATATAATATAGGCCTTGACACTCTTGATTGGAACATCGAGCAACCAGATGAATCTTGGATAAGTATGGAAGTGTTATCTGGAACGATAGCTCCAGATGAATCTGATATAATAACATTTATCATTGAAGGTGAATCACTTGCAAGTGATACACAGTATCCTTTAGATCTTTTCATTCATTCAAACGAGAATGATGAAATGACTACAATAGTACCAATAACAATTCAGGTCAATCCACCGGATCTATATATGGTTGGTTTAAGTAACTCTAATTTCATGATTGATGAAGATGATTCGCTCGAAGCATTTTTTTATGTCATTGGGCCAGAAGGAAATACTACATTTAGTATATCTGGCGATACAAGTTCTATATCTGGGTATGTTGTCATTGATGAGAGTTATATTCCAAATTCGATTAGTAATTATTCCATGAGAGCTGCGCTTAATCTTATTCCGGAACATAATTGGTATGGTGAGGCGACTGTCTATGTGACTGCTGACAATGAATACGATTATTCAAATACAGATACTCTATCTATTACTGTTAATTCTGTATATGATCAGATCTTAGAACCTGAGATGGTTTTTCCTCCAAATGGGCATACATTTTATTTTGAATCTTTTACAGATTCGGTAACGCTTATATGGAGCAGTGCGGGATACCCTGACTATGAGGCTGGACCTGGATTCGAGTATAGGCTTAGAATCGTTCAGTCAAATGAGACTGGTAATATTGATTATAATTACACGGATATAACTGACACGACTTTTACGTTCTTTCCAGATTCATCTACCTATGCAGGGCAGAATAATAACTATATATGGTCATTATATACGACTGAAGAGAATCTGCCAGAGGTTCTTGATGGGCAGGGTGGAGTTTTCCATGTTATTCTTCCTCAAATGGATATTTCTCTAAGTGATATTCCAAATAATTTTAGGTTATATAATGCATATCCGAACCCATTTAATCCAACAACAATGATTCAATATGATTTACCTGAAGATTCATTTATTTCGATCAATATTTACGATATGACCGGTCGCCATGTAAGAACAATGTTAAACAAGAGAATTACTGCTGGACAAAGGTCTATAATTTGGGATGGAACAAATAGCTCTGGTCAACCTGTATCAGCTGGGACTTATTTTTTTACCATTAAAACTGATCAGTTCTCCAGTACTAAGAAAATGATTATGTTAAAGTAGATTTTTTTGTTCTTCTTTTTTTAATTATAATATTCATAGAACTTAGCTAACTTATTATTGAGATATATTCTCAATAACACATACTAAAAATTTTATAGAGGTTTATTATATGAAATTCACTTATTTAACTATTTCTATTTTTTTATTAATCAGTATTTTATTTTCACAAAATGGCAACACGCCCACTAATCTTCAGATTGATGCTGCCACTTTAGGAGGAGTTCAGTTATCCTGGGATGTTCCAGAGAACTTCAGAAGAGATTGGATAACCCATTCAAACTTAAATTATTCGTATGGTATTGGAGCAGGTGGGACAGAACATTTTGTTTGTCAAAAATTCCCAGATTCAATGCTTACTGACTATCATGGGATGTTAGTAAAAGAGATTGCTTTTGTACCATCTGGCGACGCTAATTTTGCATCTTTTCAGCCCTTGGTTTTTGAAACAGATCCATCATTAATAATATATGAAATTCCTGATATTGCTAGTAGATCAAATTTAGTTCTCAGTGCTTCAGCTCTGTCTTTTCCTGGAGATGATTTAGTGTTAAATGCTTGGAATTCAATAGAACTTAAGGACCATGTGTCTGGGTTTGATCTTGATCAAGATATAGATCCATCTACTTACACCATTGACAGTACAAAATCTATTTGGTTTGGATATTGGGTCTATAATTATGATAACTTTCCGTCGGGTGCTGATGTAGGGCCAGCTAATGAAGGTTTGGGGAATGTAATAATTTGGTGCCCGGAGGAGACTGGTTGTTATGAGGCAACCTTGTATACATCTTCTTATCCAAATTTAAGTAATGGTTTTATGATAGCTCTAAGTCTTATTAACTCAGATGGTGCAGATACGACCTCAAGATCAATTAGTTTATCAAATAATAACCTATCAAGCAATAACACTCAATTGATAAATATTGCTCAGCAACAATATACTCATAACGAATATAGGATGAAGGCGGGCCCAATAAGGGATATTACAATTGCGCCGCTTGAAGATCTTTCAAGGGATATTTCAAATTATTTTGTTTTTGAAAATGGTCAAGTTGCTGATGTGGTACAGCCTACCTATATGAATTTTAATACTTCTATTAGGGAGCAGACAATATTAGGTGAAAGAGAACCTGGGTATTATGAGTTTTGGGTACGAGCACAAACTGCCGATGGTCTTTCTGACTCTTCGAATATTGTTTCTATTGAAATTGTTAACAATATCCCTAGTACTTTTTCTCTTATTTCACCAGAGGATGGCACTTTGATCTCAGTTAATCAGTCAAATATTAATAATTCCATAAGTTTTATCTGGACCAATTCTGTCGATATAGATGGTCAGGATTTATATTTTATACTTGGCATCTGTAACGAGTCTGGAGATTTAGCATGTTATGATACAACATTGATAGATAGAATTTACCAGGTATCTTCTCAGAATATAATCGATAGTCTAGGCCTATCTAGTGGTATTAATCTTTTATCCTGGTCTGTTTTTGTTACTGATGGGATAGACACTGTTTCCTCTGATGATAGCACAAGATATTTTACCTTAGACATAGATCAGCTAGCTATTGAGTCTGGAAATATTCAGCCAGGTATATTTAGTCTACATCAGAATTATCCCAATCCTTTTAATCCAGTAACAACAATCGCATACGAGCTAGCGAATCATGAATTTGTAAGTCTAGTTGTTTATGATGTAAATGGCCGCCTTATTAAAAATTTAATAAGTGAGATAAGAGAATCAGGGCAAAACTATACCAATTGGGATGGTACAAATAACGCTAATGAGAATGTCGCTGGAGGTGTATATATCTATCAGATTGATACAGAATCATCTAGCTCTACAAAAAAAATGATCTTATTAAAATAAAAATTCAATACGATTTAGTTAATCTGATTTCCATGAACATATATATCTAGAACTTTAATATCTCGTAATTCTGTTTTCTGTACTTCGAGAGGATTTCTATTCAGGATGATCAGGTCACCGTATTTACCTTCTTTAATTGAACCAATCTTCTCATCCATTTTGATCTGCCATGCCGCGTCAATCGTTAAAGCTTTTAATGCTTGGTGTATAGTAATAGCGTGCTGTCCTCCAATTACCTGACCTTCTTTTGTTTTACGGTTTACAGCAGTACTTAATAAACTAAATGGTTCGCTGGGAAACATTGGCTGGTCAGCGTGGATAGTAAATTTAATAGAGTTATCAATCGCTGATTTTATTGGCAGCATTCTATTTGCTCTTTGTGTGCCTATTAGTTTGTTATTCAGAACGTTTCCGTAATAATACAGATGATTAATATGAAAGCTTGGATAGACATTTATGTTGGCCATTCTTTCAATGGATGTACTATTAATCAATAGGCAGTGTTCTAACCTATGCCTATAATTTATTTTTGACTGTGTACTTTCAAACGCGTTTAGTACTTCTCTTATTGCTATATCTCCTTGAGTATGTATTGCAACCTGCCAATTTCCGGATTGGTATTTTTTTATATTTTTTTGTATTTGATCTTTTGTTAGAAGTGCTTTTCCTGTGTGTTCTTGCGGAATATGAAGGATATTATTGGTAAAATTATTATCTATGTAAGGTTCTTCAAGGTACATTGAGCCGGTATATGGTGAACCATCATACCAAAATTTTATACCCATTATTTTGAAGAAATCGTCTCCATTTGAAACAGATTCAGGAAGAAGGTGTGGAGCATCATGCCGAATAAACACAAAGTTTCTAGCTGTGTGCTCTCGATTGGGGAGTATGCCTACAATAGATAGTATGTTATTTAATATATTTGATCTTTTCGATGAAATGTGTTTATATAATTGAATGACTTTTTTATCTGCAGTCGTAATGCCCATTGAGGTTATACTGGTATAGCCATTTTTAAGATATTCTTTCATGACCATTCGACTATTATTTTTTAGTTTGTTTATACCGATTGATTTTAAAATCGTATTTTTAAACGGTTGAAAGGCGGTTTGTTCTGCTATATAGCCAGTAAATTTTCCTAAGCTGTCTCTCTCATAGTAACTACTTTTACTAGGGTCTGGTGTTGAGGGCTTGATTCCTGAAGCCTGAAATGCTAAAGAGTTTGCCCAGTAAGAGTGTAGACTTTGTGAAGCGATTAGGAGTGGATTATTTGGAGCAATTGAATCCAGATAACTGATAGATGGCGGTGTAAGACCTGGTACGAGTACCTGGTCAAATCCTTTGCATAAAATCCAATCTTTAGGATTGTAATTGGAAACTTCATTTATTAAATGGTCCCATACTTTTTCTTTTGAATGGTGCTTGAAACCACTAAGGTCAATCATATCATAGAGAAAAGATGAAATAATAGGGTGTGTGTGGCTATCAATAAAGCCAGGCATCAGAGTTCTTCCGTTTAAGTCTACAATAATCGTTGATGAAAGGGTGTTCTTTTTTATATGATCAAAACTTCCGATGGATTTAATAATTCCATTTTCGACATAAACTGCTTCCGGATATTGATGCTGTTTATCCATGGTAATAATCGTACCATTGTGAAATAGAATATTATCACCCTTAGAAAAATCAATGTCATAAAATGAATAATAGAAAACCATAATACACATAGAAAAAAGTATGATTGGTAAAGAGTTTGTGATTGTGGTTTTTAATAATCTCATTATACAAATGATAGTTGGGTATAATATAGCTATAAAAATAATTTCAAAATAAAGTCATCGGCCAACGGTAGGTTTTTTGTTTTTATTGTAATTGGTTAGATTTAATAATGTTTATACGCATAGCGTTTTTATTTTTAACCATCAGTTTATTATTCTCTGATAGTCCAAGATCAAGTCCTGAATACCAAAAAATACAACATAGATTAAAACAAGGGTGGAATACTTGGAACACTCGATCTGTAGCTCAGCACGTTTTACTTCCTCAGGGATTTTCGCTCAATATCGCATTTAAACAACATTATTTTTTAGAAGAAAAATATCTTAGAGAGATCCTTATCGGACGCAGGACTGATAACGCAGAATATGTTAGGCCTGGGCCTCATACTCTTGATGGTAGTTATACGAGTCTAGAATTAAATTGGGAAGAGGTAGACACAAGAATAAATTCTGCTCATATTGGTGATGATTTAGTAATTCTAATCTCCCCTAATTCGATTCCAAAAAATAAAGTAAAAGTTATTCTTGAAACTGGAATGCTTTGGAATAGAAAGGGCACACTACATAGAGATAAAAAATCACTAATAGCAAGAACTCCAGGTAAGTTAATAAAAATATATACCACAGCTGATATTGTTGATGATGATCCCTATTTTGATATAAATACTCCTTATTTAAGTATATGGCTCGATGGTGAAATTGGTATATCGACAGGGAAATTTCGGTCTTTAGATGAAATAAAAGCAGCTATTCGAAAACAAAAAAACAGTTTATACAATGAATCAGATAAGTATGGAGCCCTTGCGGATGCATATGTAGCTATTCAAACAGGTATTGCTTGGAATCTGATATACGAACCGAAATATGATAGAGTTGTATCTACAGTTGGAAGACTCTGGAATGAAGAGTATGGTGGTTACTGCTTATTTGGATGGGACAATTTTTTTCTTTCTTATGTTTGTGGCTTATTTAGTAAGGACCTAGCATATTCTAATATTATTGATCATCTTGATGGGAAAACAGATGATGGATTCATTCCCAATGATAACCGTGGTAATGGGAGTAAGTCTTTTGATCGATCTCAGCCTCCTGTAGGAAGTATAATGGTCAAAGAGATATACAAGATGTATCCAAGTGATTGGTTTTTAGAGTTAGCATTCGATTACCTATTGGACTGGAACCGTTGGTGGGAAAAAGATAGGGTAAATGAAGGACTTCTTAGTTATGGCTCAACGCCAACTGAAAATCCATTCAATGAGCCTGTTTTTGGCACGAGAACAGCAGCAGGTTATGAATCAGGTATGGACGACTCTCCAATGTATGAGGGTGTACCCTATAATAAGGATAAAAAAACATTTGAATTGCAGGATGTTGGCCTAAATAGTTTGTACATTGCTGACTGTAAGGCACTGGCTGAAATGGCTTCTATTTTAGGAAAATCAGATAAAAAAAAAGAACTGCTAGATAGGGCTAATAAATTTTTATCTAATATGAATAATCTCTGGGATGACGAGGCCGGTATATTTTTTAATTACAGAACAGACCTCGGTACTCATTCGGAAAGATTATCCCCAACCATCTTTTATCCTTTATTAGCAGATATTAAGCCAGAAAAGAGGGCAATACGTATTGTTGATTACTTTTATAATGCTGACAAGTTTTATGGTAAGTGGATGCTCCCATCTACAGCGAGAGATGACCCATCATTCAAGAGACAACGTTATTGGAAAGGTGCGATTTGGCCTCCTTTGAACTTTTTAACCTATCTCAGTCTTAGAAAAGTTAGGCAATATAATGCATCTGCTGAGCTATCAGAGAAGTCTATGAGTTTATTTATAGAAGAGTGGTTTAGAAAGGGTTTCGTCAGTGAAAATTATTCTTCTATAACAGGTACAGGAGATGATGTCAGTTTATCATCAGATAGGTTTCACTCTTGGGGCACGTTGTTTGGCATTATGGGCTTTATAGAAAAAGGATATTTTCCTAGGCCCGAGACTGTTTTAATTGAATTAGAATAGATCTAAAGTATTTAATTTGGTGAATCTAATTGATAGGTTTCTTGTTACTGGTTACATTTATTAGATTTAGTCCTTGTTAGGAGAGATTATGAAAAAAATATTTATACTTTTTATTTTATTTATTGTTTGTTGCACCTCTGATATACCTCATAATATGGAGGGAGAGTTAGAGGAACGTTCAGGAAGATGGATGAAAGGCCAGGAATGGAGTTGGTTTTGGTATTCTTACCAGTTTAAGATTTATAGCGGACCTGCATTCTTGAACCATAAAAATGGTGAGAAAAAAGAAAAAGGTGATATTGTTAATGGTGCTAAATCTGGTACCTGGTCTGGATGGGATGAAAAAGGTAACTTGATATATAAAGGAAATTATTTAGAAGGTGAAGAAGATGGAATGTGGAAGGGCTATTTCTCCAATGGTAAGACGAAATACGAGGGTAGATATAAAAAAGGTAAGCAAATTGAAACATGGAAATACTATAATAAAAAAGGCAAGATGACTACGGAAGAAACATATTTCATTTGTGATGAGAAGTGTGAAGAGAGTCACTTTCCAAGGCCATGTAGAAGAGAGGGAAAGGTTAGAACTTCAAAAGATTTTTAATTAGATAGTTTTATTTAGCATTTTGGTGGTTTTTATGGAGTCTTGCTAACTTAACGTATTTCCTAGCCCATTGAATATTTTGTTCCATCACCTCTTTTGATAGAGTTTTCACTACTTTTCCTGGCACTCCAACGACTAGTTCATGATCTTTTACTAGCATATTTTCTTTTACTACAGCTCCCGCTCCAACGACCGCTCCTCTTCCTATAATAGCACCGTTCATAATGATGGCACCCATTCCGATTAATGCACCGTTTTTGATTGTGCAGCCGTGTATTATCGCATTGTGCCCAATGGTAACATCATCTTCGACAATAACGCCTTGATCATTTTCTAAGTGTATTACGCTATTATCTTGTATATTTGATCTTTCTCCAATTACAATCTGGTTTATATCTGCTCTAGCAACAGTGTTATACCATACTGAGCAATCCTTTTTGAGTATCACATCTCCAACTATGTGAGCCCCAGGTGCGATAAATGCTGTCTTATGTATCTGAGGGTCTTTTATTATGACATTATCTTTTAATTCTGTCTTATCCATATTTAATTCTAGGTCTTTTTATATATATCTCAAAAGATTAATCCGAATATAAAAAATTTCTAATGCTATATTGTTTTATCAAAAAAGGAGAATAATCATGAAAAAGGTATTGATTTTTTTATCG
>CEOP01053211.1_pt1 | contig 13969 bp, 19 predicted proteins | sample 361301 | NCBI WGS metagenome assembly CEOP01 (sample SAMEA2619548, study PRJEB7988) | marine metagenome | biome: marine biome (ENVO:00000447); feature: deep chlorophyll maximum layer (ENVO:xxxxxxxx); material: "saline water (ENVO:00002010), including plankton (ENVO:xxxxxxxx)" | depth 55 m
TAATTATTGGAACTGGAACATAATTATTTTAACTTTTTTTTTCGCAATCTATAATGGATATGATATAAGAAAAAAATGGTTAGCAGGGAAAGAAAATAAACCTTTGAAAAGGTGGGGTGTACAAATGTTAGTATTTATTATACTGCTTATAATCACCATTGTGATAATTAATTTCGTAGTCAATATCTATAAGAATGGATACGTCTTTTATAAGAATTGGTAAAAAAGAATAAATGAAAAAACTATTTCTACTATTAAAATTTTTAAGAACAGGATTAACCTTAAGAAATTTATTAATTTCAATTTTTGGAGGATTAGCAATGCTTCTATTACTGTTTGTAATTCAATTTTTTATAGAAGGATCTTTTGATTCTCTAAGGTGGGATAATGACTTTATATTTTATATGATAGTAGGAGCTTCAATTGCTTTAATTAAATTTGAGAAACCACCCTTATCTTGGGAAGAATATTGGAAAAAGAATAAATGAAGAAATCATATAGACTAATAGTAATTTTACTTGTTTTTGGAATGGTTGGGTTATTAATCTTTTCTATTAAACTAAATCTCTCTGTATAATTTAAACTGATAGACAGTCTATTTTAAGAGAGGTTATGAATTCAAAAGGAAAAGTTGTAGTTTAGAAAAGAGAAATTATAAAATATATAAATCAACGATTATGAAAAAACTATTTACATTTTTATTGTTTAGCTTATTTATTAATACAGCTATATCACAAACAAATACATTTACTGTTTATTACTTTGATGTCAAGCCTGGAATGGAATCTGCACTTGCTGACGTTTTTGATTCTTTTTACGATGGAGTAGAATTTAAGTCAGGGGGGGTGTTTATAGAAAGAATGCAAAGAGGTGATGTTTCTGGAACACACAGAGTTGTAACATTTGGTGAACTGGGTAATTCTGGAGTTGCAGATGGACAAAAAACTAGTCAAGACTGGGAGCAATTCGGTAATAATAGACTTAAGTTCATAGAAAAATATGGCCCTAGCTATACTGGAAGAATTATGCTTTCAAATGGAGTAGATCCGTTTAGTAAGGGTTATTTTCAGTTATATGAGGGAAAAATTTACGAACCAGAAAAATTTATAGCTGCACACTCTCAAGCAATGAAAGAAGTATGGGACTATGATGGTAATGCGATGTTATTAGGTTCATATGATGTCGGAGCACCTGGTGGCGCTACTCATTGGGCTGCTTTCGGTGCTGAAAGTTTAGAATCTATGATGTTATGGAAAGTATTTATTGAAGAAAATAATGCAAAAGGTCATGCTGAATATTTTAAGAATAGAGGAAAAGCAGAAGATCTTACAAACTATAGCTTAAGAATCCTCAAACAATACGGAGGGTTTTAAATCAAATTAAGTAAATATTAATAAAGGGGGTTGATATGATTACAACCCCCTTTTTTACAAATCAAATTCCCTATTTTTCTTAATAATTATCAAATGATACGGGATCTGAAATATTCTCTATGGTAAGGTGAAATTATAATATTATGATCGAGTTATAGAATATCAAAATACTTAAAAATAAATATGTTATTGCTGGTAATATATCTGTTATATTATCTTTTATTTTGATTCGAATAAGAATTGCAGAAGTCATCATTATTATAAAACAGAAAGAAGTCAAGACCAGTAATAAATTAATTTTAAGACCTAATAGAAAACCTATTCCCCCTAATATCTGAAGAAAACCAACTGTTTTTCTTTGATTACTATATCCCCATCTTTTAAACTCTGATTTCATCCTTCTTGAAATAAATGAACTATATCCATATATAATAAAGGAAACAGCAGTAAAAATGATGACAAGATTTAATTCCATCTATGAAATATAACCACAATTATAAGCGGATATATACAAGGACATTAGTAGAAAAATTAGAGAAGGCAGAAACTTGACAACAGGATTTTTTACTTTAAAATGTGAGACCTGGGCACATAACATAAAAAAAGCCATTGAGACAGATCCAAATATGATCAAGTCCGTGTACCATATTCCTGCAATCAACAAAGTTGAAGAAGATATCTTAAGAGCACCAACAATATTCCTAAGTAGAGTTGGATACCCAAAATCATTAAATTCTTTCTCAACATTATCATACCTGAAGGTCCAGACAATAAAAACTGATACAGATACGATTACTTGAAATAACAGAGACAATTCAGACATATTCATTAAAATTTAACACTAAGAAAAATATAATAAACGAAATGTAAATATTTATTGATAGAATAATGCATTTCTTATTAAGAAAATTCTGATAAATATATTGATTGAGTAGACCCAATAAGAACCAACATACATAGTTATATATTAAATTATCATCATTAAAATACCAAAAGTCTATATCACCAGATACTTGTTCCATAATAACATCAAGGAACAGCATGAGAAAAGAACCTAAGAGAATAGAGAAAATCTTATTTTTTGAAAAGATGTAATAAGATACGTTACCACACGAGATAGTTAAGACAACCCAGTTTAATCCAATGACTAAAGGAACTCCAAAAACTGAGATACCTAAGTTTTCACCATAATAATATGACCCAAATAGTAGTCCAGAATTTACACCGATTATCTCACTGACCATACTTACAATTATTATTATAAAAACAAGCCCGTAAGACTTATAAGTGAATTCAATATTTGAGTATATAACAACTAAAAATGTGGTAACTAACGATATAGGAGATAAAGATAGGAAGAGGTCAAAATCGATATATAATATACCAAAGAGACCAAATAACTGGTTTACCCAGATTAAAATAAGTAATATTTTAGTTAGATTTTTCAATGAGATCAGATACAATTTTAGATGACATTATACATAATGGTATTCCACCACCAGGGTGAACAGTTCCTCCACAGAAGTATAGGTTTTTAATACTTCTTGAAAAGTTTTGATGTCTTTTTAATGGTGAGAAAATGCCGTTAGAAGACTCACCATATAAGGAACCTAGATAGGAGTTAGTATTTACAGAGATGTCTTTGGGGGTAAATACTCTTTCCTCAACTATATGATCTTGTATATTAACACCTAAATTTCTATTAATTTTTTCTATTATATTTTCCCTCAAAGTAGTTTTTAATTTATCCCAATCTTGGCCGATATCCTTAGGTGAATTTATCATAACAAACCAGTTCTCACAACCTTTAGGAGACACATTTTTAATATCTTTCGATGTGATATTAATATAAATTGTAGGGTCTGATGATAAGTCATTCCTATCAAAAATATTTTTAAATTCTTCCTTATAGTCATTCGAAAAAAGAATATTATGAAGATCAAGATCCTTAAATTCCCTATTTATTCCCCAGAAAAATATTAAGGCTGAACTTGACATATTATTTTTATTAGGTAAATATGTTTTATCATTTAGCAACTTATTATAGGTAATATTTACATCAACATTTGATATGACCTTATCAAATTTTAAAAACCTATTCTCTAACATTACGCCTGTTGCCTTTTTATTTTTAACAACAATGCTTTCAACGCCTTTATTAAAATGAAATTTAACTCCTATTTTACAACACAAGTCATACATAGAAGCAGGAATTTGCCTCATTCCGCCATCGCAAACGTGAGTGCCAAAGTGATTTTCCAAGTGTTGAATAATAGTCATTATACCTGGAGTTAGGTAGGGAGAAGAGCCATTATAGGTTGCGTACCTGTTTAAAACTTGCACCATATAACTGTTTCCTACATCATTCTTATTTACTTGGTCTAGAGATGAAAATAATTGAAATAATTTTAAGTTGAGAAGGGCCTTGAGAGTGTCAAAATTTAAATATGTCGATATCTTATTAATTGGCTTATATAAAAAAAGTTGATTTATTAGATCATACTTTTTTTTAGATCTTGAGAAATATTTTAATAAAGAATCCTTTCCAAAAGAAAATTTACTTGAGGCTTCGTCTATGTATTTATCTTTATCGGAGTAAGCAGTAAATTTAGTCTTATCATCCCAAAAATACTTACAGTGAATATCCTTCTTTTTATAATTATAGTAGTCTCTTGGGTTTTCATTGTGCATCTGAAATAACTCATCGATCAGATGAGGCATTGTTAGAAGGGAGGGGCCAGTATCAAAACTAAATTTATTTAATTTTAAGTGACCTAGTTTTCCACCATATGTATCATTTCTTTCAAAAATATCAACAGAATGGCCTTTCTTAACCAAACGTATAGCGGAAGATAAACCACCTATTCCAGAACCAATTATAGCAATATTCATTTACAAATATTATTACGCAATAACGAAATAAAAAAACCAACTATTTAATAAAAGTTATCAAATAATTCAAATTTTTAAATTGTAAACACCTGTTATTTAAGAATTTTTAATTTATATGATATAAATAAGTGAATTTACTATTAATTCATTAAGAGAAAAATATTATGTAGATTCACCAAGATTTTAAACTAAAGAAATTAAACATGAGAAAATTATTATTAATTGTACTTATCATTTTTAGTACTGATATTATCGCTCAGCAGATGGCTTATAATGTAGTTTACGTCCATGCTGAAGAAAACTCTGAGAGTCAAATAGGAGACTTGTTAGAGACATATTATTCTGAAAATAAGATGAAATCTGGTGGAGTTGTTTTAGAGAGGTTAAGACATGGGAGACCAGAAGGAATGACGCACAGAATTGTTTGGTTATGGGAATTGGGAAACAGGGGAATGGTTGATGGAGAATTGGCAGACTACGAGCAGTCAAACTTCAGGAGTCAGCTTCGAGGATACGTAGAGGAATGGGGCATGTCATACTCTGGAAGAATGATTAACTGGGTTGAAGGAGATATGGAAGAAACTCCGTTTGTTCACATATGGGATATTACGCCAGCTGATCCTGCAGCATTCCAGAAGGCACACAAAGAGTTAGTTGAGTCAGTTCCTCAAGTATTTGGAGGCAGATTTAATGGATTTGGAACCTACGATATAAATCAACCTAACGGTGCTACTCACTGGGTCCTAGTTTCTGGAAAAGATCTTGATGATCATTTACAGTTATTTAACGACATGGAAACAAAATACCCAGCTGCAATGCAAAAGTTCTTTAAAGATAGAGGAGAGACAAAAAGTGTTCACGACTTTACCTTTCAAAACTTAAAGTATATTGTAGCTCAATAATTTTAAAGTTGATTAAATGAAAAAGCCCCATTATATGGGGCTTTTTTTATTAATATGATTAGTATTTAAATGCTTTCTAGATAAGCTTTAATCTGATTTTCAGTAGAGGATACATCAAACCACTCATTAAGCATCACAACCTTACCCACTTCATTAAATTGTTGAATAACATAAAATTTTAATTTTATTGGTGCACCAGTTTCAATATCTGTCGCACTCCATATTCCATAAATTCTAACTCCGCTAGGGTCAGTAGTTTGCTCTCCCTTATCTGAATACAAAGATCCACCCCAGTAAGCCCCAGTATTTTCAGGTCCAACACCTCCTGGATCAAAAGAAAAATCCTTAAAAGAGCTCAAAAATACTTTTGCGGCTTCGGCTAGGTCATCTTTTGTTTGATATGATCCATCATAATTATTTGGACCACTCCATTTCATAGTATCAGAATATAACTCTAAAAATAGGTCTATGTCATTATTTATTATACCACCTAGGTGATGTTTCTCAAAAGCTTTATAATTTTTTTCAAATGTTGCTTTATCTTCTTCAGTTACAACAATGCCCTGTGGACCACCACATGAAAATATAACCGTAGATATTAATATTATAAAAAAGTTTCTCATTATTTAAATTTTTGTTAAAGATATCAATGTAAAAAATTAATTTAATAAAAAAAAAGACTGATTATTTAAATTTAACTAAAAATAAATCTCTTGTGCCAATCTAAATGTATTGGAATGTGCCTCAATAATATCTTTAAGATTAGAAGAGTAACCACCTCCCATACTTATCTGGAGAGGAATTTTATTTTTTTTGCAGAGTTCTAAAACATATCTGTCTCTTTCCTTACAACCCTCCAATGAGAGACCAAGCTTACCAAGCTTATCATTAGAAAGTACATCTACCCCAGAAAGATAAAAAATAAAATTTGGTTCAAATTTTTCAATTACTTCTGGGAGGTGTTTTCTAAGTTTTTGAAGATAAAAGTCATCATTTGTATTATCATCCAACTCTAAGTCAAAATCACTTTTCTCTTTTCTAAATGGATAATTATTCTTTCCGTGAAAAGAAAGAGTAAACACATCTATCGAGTTATTAAAAATTGATGCCGTACCATTTCCTTGGTGGACATCAAGGTCTACTATTAAAATTTTTTTAATAGTTTCCTCGTTTGCTAATAATACATTCGCTGCGATGGCCTGATCGTTAAGCATACAAAAAGCTTCTCCTCTATCGTAAAATGCGTGATGAGTCCCCCCTGCTATGTTCATAGAAACACCATATTTTAATGAAAAATTACAGCAGTCAACTGTTCCTCTAGCTATTTTTTTTTCTCTATTTACAAGCTCCATACTCATGGGAAATCCAATAGGCCTCTCCTCTTTCTTAGTAAGGTTTAAATTACATAGCCTATTATAGTAGTGCTCATCATGAGTCTTAAGTGCATGATCAACTGATAACATTTTCGGACTAAAAAAGTTATCCTGTGAGCAAGTTCCCTCTCTGACAAGTTGTTCAGGTATCAGCTCGTACTTTATCATTGGAAACCTGTGACCCTTCTCCAGTTCGTATATATAATCTTTGTCAAAAGCTATTTTTAACATAACCGATAGAACGGTATAAGAAATAAAATGTTAAAATAATAGAGAAATAATGAGCGGAGAGAGGGGGATTCGAACCCCCGGTACGCGTAATTACGTACGACAGTTTAGCAAACTGCTGGTTTAAGCCACTCACCCACCTCTCCAATATTGATCGCAAATATAAAAATTCCGCAATACCATATAAACTTTTATTAACTTTTCTATTTGTGAAAAAGGGTTAAATCAACATTTAAATTTTAATTATAAGAATTCTATTTAATAATTTTGTAATATGAATTTTTTAGGAGATATAGGATTATTTGAGCTTTCTCTCATATCTATTTTTTTTATTTTTTATTTTGTTTATCTGGTTAGGATTTACAGAATAGGCAAACAAATTGAGGTAAACCTCAAGGGAATATTTTTAAAGTTCTTTATAAGAATATTGTTTTTTTCTTTATTAATAATATCTCTAATTGGTCCAAAATTTGGTATTCGAGAAGAAAAAGTTGAGGTAATTGGTAAAGACATCATGATTGCTGTTGACCTCTCGGAGTCAATGAATGCAAATGATATACAACCATCAAGAATTGAAAAAGTTAAGTTTGAGATAAAGAGAATAATAAATGAATTTGATAATGACAGATTGGGAATAATTATGTTTTCAGGTGAGGCATTCGTACAGTGCCCCCTCACATACGATAATAATGCACTAAACCTCTTTGTTGAAACTCTCAATACGGGTCTTGTTCCAAACAGTGGAACAGATTTTGGTCCACCTCTAGAACTAGGACTATCAAAACTCCAAGATGAGAGCTCTGAAGAAAAAGATATAAAATCTAAGATAATTATTCTCTTCTCAGATGGAGAAGACTTTGGTGATGAAACTGAGGAATCAATTGAAAAAATAAAAGAGAATTCTTTGAAACTTTTCAGCATAGGGATAGGTACTGAGAAAGGAAGTAGAATTAAAGATAATTTTGGAAAATTTAAGAAGGATAAAGAAGGGAATGATGTTATAACTAAATTAAATTCATCTTCACTTAGAGAAACTGCTGATAAAACTGGAGGTAAATATTATGAAATATCTAAAAATAAAAATGAAATTAGCCAGATGATAAGTGATATTAAAAATATTAAGGGAGATGTTATTGATGAAAAAATGTCCAATGTGTCAGACAATAAATATTTTTATTTTTTATTATGTGCTTTAATTTTAATTGCTGTTGATTTTATCTTTGTATCTAAAATTATCACTTTATGATTATTTATTTAATCCTTATATCTACTTTTTATGTTAATAATATTGACGAAATAAATAGACTTACTAAAGAAGCTGAATTTTTTTTTAAAAATAAAGAATACGAAAAATCAATTATTAACTACGATATACTAATCGATTCATTCGAAGTTTCGGACGAAAAAGTGTTTTTAAATTTAGCTCACTCTCACTTCTTAAACGGTGACACTACTGCCGCACTGGAAAATTATAATTATACAACTATAACTGATAATAATAAAGTAAAATCTATAGCACTTCAGCAGATAGGAAATATAAACAACAGTAAAAATAAACTTGAAGAAGCCCTCGAGTTTTATAAAGAATCAATCATATCAGACAATAATAATTTAGATTCTAAATTCAACTACGAACTTGTTAAGAGAAAAATTGAAGATCAGAAAAAAGATCAAGAAAAAAATAAGGACAAGCAGAAAAACGAAGAGCAAGAGAAAAACCAAGAAAAATCAAATAACAAAAAAAATGATAGTAAAGGTGAGGATGATAAGGATAAAAACGAAAAAGATAATGAATCAAAGGATAATGATAATGAACAAAACAGCAAAAAAAGTGATTCTGAGTCCCTAGAGGAAAAACTTAAAAAAATCAATATGTCTAAAAAGAAAGCTGAGATGATACTTGATGCTCTAAATAATAATGAATTTCAGTATATTCAGCAATTAAAAAGAAGTTCTAAGAAGAAAAAAGATAAAAATAAACCTGATTGGTAATACATTGAATCAAGCGATAAAAAATACAGATTTTAAGTTTGAATCTCTCATAAAAAAATACACTGGTAAAGTGAGAGACGTCTACTACTTTAAAGATAAGATTGTAATGATTGTAACCGACAGAATAAGCGCATTTGATGTAGTCCTCCCAAGACCAATTCCCTACAAAGGTCAAATACTCAATCAAATAGCTGAGAAATTTCTTAATATGACAGAAGATATAGTTCCCAATTGGATAGAAAATGTACCCGACCCTAATGTAACCATTGGTAAGAGCTGTAAAACCTTCCCTGTTGAAATGGTAATAAGAGGATACCTGACCGGTCATGCTTGGAGATTATATCGCTCAGGGAAGAGAGAAATATGCGGAGTAATAATGCCTGAAGGAATGAGAGAACATGATAGATTTCCTGAACCTATTATAACTCCTACGACAAAAGCAAAAGTTGGACATGATGAGGATATATCAAGAGAAAATATTATATCAGAAGGGATTGTTACCGAGACAGATTACCTCAAACTGGAAGATTATACTTTAAAACTCTTTAACAGAGGTACAAAGTACGCTAAATCTAAAAATTTAATTTTAGTAGATACAAAATATGAATTTGGAAAAAATGATGATAAAATATTCTTAGTTGATGAGATACATACTCCAGATTCCTCCAGGTATTTTTATGAAGACACCTATCAAGACTTACAAAATCAAAATCAAAATCAAAGACAGTTATCAAAGGAATTTGTTCGAGAATGGTTAATTGATAATGGATTCCAGGGAAAAGAGGGACAAGTTATGCCAGAAATGAACGATGAGAGGGTAAATTTAATTTCTGAACGTTACATAGAGTTATATGAAAATATAACTGGAGAGAAGTTCATAAAAAGAAATACAGAAAATATGTTGAATGATATTGAATCGAATATTAATATTGCCCTATGAAATATGAAATAGAAAAAAATGATCTTTACTATATTCTCACTCCAAAAGATGAGAAAATAGACTCTGTTGTTGCACCAACTCTCAAGGCAGATTTAGTGACATATGAGGTTGAGGGAGCAAAGAATATAATTGTCGACCTTAAAAATGTCAAGTTTATGGATTCTTCTGGTCTTAGTGCCATGTTAGTCGGGAATAGAACATTTCAAGAAAAACAAGCTTCATTTATTTTATGTAATATTAATGAACACATAAATAAAATTTTAAAAATATCTAAACTAGATACAGTTCTGGAAATTATACCCACACTTCAAGAATCGATTGACTCAATTCATCTAGATGAAATTGAGAAGGGTATGCAATAAAATTTTCAGTTAATGCAGAAACTTAATATTGTTGAAGAAAAGAAGTTAAATAATATATTTATTTTTTTGACTGGTGTTTTCATTACAAATGCGATACTAGCTGAAATTTTAGGAACCAAAATCTTTGATATTTCTCTTGTAAAGGACTTTAACCTCTCAGTTGGTGTTTTAATCTGGCCTGTAGTTTTTATTACAACAGACATAATAAATGAATATTTTGGTCAAAAAGGTGTCAAAAAAATAAGTTATTTCACAATACTATTAATATCATACGCCTTCATCATAATTTATCTATCAACAAAGCTTTCACCCAATGCCTACTGGTTAAATATTAATAAAACTGATCCAGATGGAAACTTATTTAATATAGATTATGCATATAATACAATCTTCATGCAGAGTATTGGAATAATTATTGGTTCAATTTTTGCCTTCTTGGTTGCTCAACTACTAGATGTGATAGTATTTCAAAAAATAAAAAAAATAACAAAGGGTAAATTAATATGGTTAAGAGCTACTGGGTCAACAGTTATTTCTCAGCTAATTGATAGCTATATAGTTTTATTGATAGCATTTTATTTTCTTGCTCCAGATGGCAAAGCATGGTCAATTTACCAGGTATTCAATGTCGGATCTGACAATTACTTATTTAAATTTTCTGTGGCTGTTCTTATAACTCCTGCAATATACTTAGCCCACTTCCTTATTGATAAGTATCTGGGAAAATCATTATCTGAAAAAGCAAAAAGCAATGCACTTTTGAGATAATTACTTAATTAATTAAATTCGCATATGAAGACTTATCTAAGATTAATATATAGAACATTAAGTTTTGTAATATTATTTTTCATATTGGGGACATTGTTAGTTTACATAGAAACAATATTAATAGAAAACAATGTCAAATCATTTATGGATGAGTCCGGTCTACTTCAGAATGATTACGAAAAAAGTTATATCCCCATAATAGCTTCATTGGTAATATCATATCTGATAGTTTTCCAAATCCCTTGGTTTAAAAAAAAAGAGGAGTACTCTTAAGTCAATTTGTGGAGTATCACACCAGCAGAAACTGAAACATTTAGAGATTCTGCACCACCTACTTTTTTTATAGATATCCAGCGATCAACATATCTCTTTAATTTATCACTTATCCCATAAGATTCGCTTCCAAATAGAATTATTCCGCTGGTTAACTTTCTTATCTCTTTAATATCTTCCCCATCTGTGGATGTTCCGTAGACCTTTATATCATTATTATCTATAATATTTTCTAAATTATCATAGAAAACATTGACCCTAGTAAATGATCCCATTGTCGACTGGATTACTTTGGAATTATATACATCAACAGTATTTCTGGAGCATATAATATTTTTTACATTAAACCAGTCTGCTGTCCTTATTATTGTCCCAAGATTTCCAGGATCATTTATTGAGTCAAGTGCAATAATAGGTTTTGAATAATCTATTGATTTATTTTCTAGCTTTCTTTTTCTAACAACAGAGATTAGTGAGTAATTATTATGAAGACTACTCAACTTATTTACTTCATCAGACGAAACAATGTATAAATTACTGAGCTTTTTTTCAGTATAATAATTTTTAAAAGCTTCCTCAGATATTATGGTAAACTCTATTTTGTATTCAGAATTAATGACTTCATTGAAACATTTCACTCCCTCAACAATAAATAAATTAGAATTTAATCTATTCTTTTTATGCTTAAGTGATTTAACAATTTTAATTTTAGATTTTGAAAGCATAAATTAAATTTAAATATATTGTTTGAATACATACTCAAAATAGATAAAGAGATTACTTTAATGATCAATGGGTTTTCATTTGAATACATAGATTACTTAATGGTATTTCTCAGTAATAAATATGTTTGGATTCCCCTCTATGCATACCTAATTTATTTCTTATTTAAGTTTGATAAAAATAATATCCTTAAGCTAATCACTATCTGTATTTCTGCTGTTATTATTTCGGATTTCATTACGAGTTCAATTATGAAACCTTTTTTTGAGAGATTAAGGCCTTGTAATAATGATGAACTTTTAGGTTTGATTGATATTGTATCAGGGTGTGGTAAAAAGTACGGTTTTGCATCCTCTCACTCATCAACTACATTCTCACTGGCCACGATATTTTATTATTTATCTAAACAAAAATTCAAATTTTTATTTTTTTGGAGTCTAGCAATAGGTTATAGTAGAATATACTTAGGTGTTCATTATTTCGGAGACGTTGTTGTTGGCTTATTTGTGGGTTTTCTAACTTCATTAATTATTTATCGTATTACAAAAAAATATATAAGTTGAATAGATCTATAATTATACTCTCCCTTTTATTATGCTCATGCTATAAATCTGATAAAGAACTTCCTATATTCGGGAGAAAAAAAATTATTCAAAAAACTATAAATGGATTAGTCATATCCGATACTGTTGATCATAGGGTTAGCGATTTCACATTAATTAATCAAGATGGTGACACTGTGACAAATAGATCATTCCAAAATGATATTTACATAGCAGACTTTTTTTTTACGACGTGTCCTACCATCTGCCCTGTAATGAAATCTAATCTATTAAAAATCCATGACCACTTTATTGATAACAAAAATATTAAGTTTCTGTCCCACACTATTAATCCTGAATATGATAAAGTAGATATACTAAATCAATATTCTAAAAATTTAGGAGTCAACTCTAACAAATGGCATTTTGTTACTGGGGATATAAGTTATATTCATGATATAGCAAAAAAAAGTTATATGGTAACAGCTATGGAAGATTCTAATGAACCAGGTGGCTTTCTACATAGTGGTACATTTTTATTAGTTGATGGTGAGAGAAGGATTAGGGGAGTTTATGATGGGACCGATGAATCAGAAATATCAAAAATAAAGAATGATATCAAAATTCTTTTAAAATCTAATGTTTACTAAGCCTCTCTATATATTTACCCAAAATATCATACTCTATATTAACTAAATCATTTTCTGATAAAAATCTGAAATTTGTCTTGGAGTAGGTATGCGGAATTATTGCTACTGAAAATAAGTTATCTTTAATATCAAAACAAGTTAAACTAACGCCATTAACCGTTATACTTCCCTTCTCAACGACGTATTTTAAGAAATGATCCGACTGAAAAGTATACACCCAACTATTTTCATTATCAATAATTTTAATACACTTAGCGACTTCATCTACATGGCCTTGTACTATATGTCCATCTAACCTATCACTTACTTTTAGACTTCTCTCAAGATTTACCACTGAACCTACTTCTAACTCAGAGAACTTACTTTTCTTTAAAGTCTCAGGAACTAAAGTAATATTATGAGACTTATCAGTTAAATGTGTAACAGTAAGGCAGACGCCGTCGTGAGATAGGCTTTCATCAACTCTCAAGTTAGAACTTATACTACTCATTACTGTCAAATTGAGATTATCTTTATCGTAATTTAAAGAATCTATTACCCCTGTAGTCTCTATAATACCTGTAAACATTTTAATATATTTAAATATGAGTATGCAAACATAAAAGTTAAATTTGCTTATAAGAAATAAATTATGAAAGATATAATCAAAGATTGTAAAGACACAAAAATCACAATAAGCGAAATGGTTTTGCCAAATCATACAAATAATTTAGATACACTTTTTGGTGGTAAACTAATGTACTGGATGGATATGGCAGCAGCAATATGTGCTCACAAGAACACAAAAAAAATATCAGTTACCGCCTCTGTAGATAACATAACTTTTAAGTCACCTATTTTCAAGGGTGACATAGTAACAATTACTGCATATATAACGAGAGTTTTTAATACTTCTATGGAAATCTTTATTGAGGCAAGTTCACAAAATAGTAAGTCTCAAAAATCAATAAT
>CEOP01129566.1_pt1 | contig 13943 bp, 19 predicted proteins | sample 361301 | NCBI WGS metagenome assembly CEOP01 (sample SAMEA2619548, study PRJEB7988) | marine metagenome | biome: marine biome (ENVO:00000447); feature: deep chlorophyll maximum layer (ENVO:xxxxxxxx); material: "saline water (ENVO:00002010), including plankton (ENVO:xxxxxxxx)" | depth 55 m
TGTAACAATGACTAAGTTTTATGACACACGCAACGCCATTCTAAAAAAACAGCCAAAAAAAGGAGATTTTTCCAATTGGATACATAGTAGATTTAAAGAAGTAAAAGACAATATTACACCTGAACTACAAAATGCCGTTGAAGTGTTAAGTAAACAAATCAACAGCTGGGGAGATGTCCCTCATTTAGAGTTGGAAGCAAGGCTTGGATATTTTGACGAAGATCGTGAAGGGAATGCGACGTTTCCTTTCGATTCTGATATTGGTAAGGAATGGTTCGAAAAAATTAAAGATGACCTTGACAATGATTCCGATATAATTTCTAAAGAAGAAACTGATACGACTGATTATAACGTGTCTTCTTTAAGATTAACCGTGAACAACAAGACTCAAACTAGGTGTGCTATCGAGAAAACGGCTTTGTCGCATTCTAACTTTAGGTATGTAAATAGTCCTTTCGATGTAAGGATTTCGTTTTCTAAGGAAACTCCTGTGGCTGTAAAAGATTTTCAAGATAAGGCGAAAGCTTCTAAAGCTTCTACTTCGGATTACAGGAAGAAGAAAAGGTTTACTTACCATACCAACCATTGGAAATACGAACTTACACGTGTAGATTTCAAAAAAAATCAAATTGAACAGTGTAATTATCAAGTAGAAATTGAAGCGAAATTAGAAGAAATTCCGTATTGCGACTATGTCTATATGGCAAACAGTTTGCTTCTCAAGGTTCGTAAATTGGTCAATATTTGCGAACCGGAAGAAGAGGACGACCCCAGAGATCTTGCGTATCTGAAAGACATTTCGAAAGATTTTGCTTCTCCCGCCGACCAAATTAAAGATGGTCTACAAAAGCTATCTTTGAAGTAAGTCCGCAAAACCCGTAAATACACAGCCTTTTTTGGCTATGCGAACGGTAAGGGGTCCCTCTTATTTACCGTAAAAAAAAATGATTTAAAAATAAAAACCTAAATTAGATAAACATGTCAAAACTCGCCGAAACCTACAGACACCCGAACAACGAAGATTACACTTACGATGTATGCCGCCAAGAAGACGAAGAAACCGTAACCCTCAACTTTCAAGTAAAAACCCCCAAAAAAAAGAAAAACAACTTTGAAAAAGTAAAAACATTTATGTCAATAATGGGTCAAGACTGCCCCCAAATACCTGTAGAACCCAAATCCTCACCTTCCATAACAAAACTACGAGTTGAACTAATAGAAGAAGAACTCCGAGAACTCAAAGAAGCCGTTGAAAAAAACGATTTCGTTGAGGTCGTTGACGCACTGGCAGACATACTATATGTGACCTACGGAGCTGGTGCTGCGTGGGGAGTGGACCTACAAAAGGCTTTTGAACTCGTTCACGATTCTAATATGTCGAAAATTTGTAATTCCCGCGAGGAGGCGGAGAAAACTGTAAAGTGGTACGAAGAAAATCCGCACAAAGGGTATCCCACGCCAAAGTTTCGAAAAGCTTTAGATGACGAGCAAGATACAAAGTACGTTGTGTACGAAAATTCTTCAGGTAAGATTTTGAAGAATGTAAATTACGAGGCAGTCGATTTGTCTAAAATTGTGGAAGTCCCGGAATTTTAATTTAACCGCATATCTTATTTGTTTTAGAATTTTTCAAATACTTTTTATCAATATATTTCATATCTCGTGTCAAAACCTCGCATTGTTTGAATCCAACGCTACCACGCACCTTATTCTTTCTATATATCCGCAATGCGTTCAGCCTGCCCTTTTTCTTTTGGGCTGCCGAACGAATTGTTATAGATTCAATTATGCTTTTTTTTTTAATTTCTGCGTCTAACACCAAGCGTCGTTTTTTTGCCGATTGGTCTAACTTATATTTAAGCTTACCTTCGTATTTATTTCGCGATAACAGAATTTTCAGAACCATTTTGTATAATACCCGAGATTTTAAAATTAAAGAATGTCGTCCTCGCTAACTTTTGGCGCCAAAGCATATTGAACACGACCTAGATTTCCAACCTTATAAAGAACAATCATAGGTCTATTTTTCTTGAAAAATAGTTCAACGATATTTCCCAAGTTTGTAGACTTTGTAAACATATTCAGATACTTGAGAGAAAACTCTTCTTCTACGTCTTGTCCGTCGTGCTGGTTTTGTATTATTCCTCCCCCGGGACCGATGCTGATAATCTGTTTAGCAAAATCACCGTTTACTTCAAATCTTAGTTCTTCCGCCTTGCTGGTAATCTTAACAACTTCCCCAATACTAGAAAGATCCCTACAATTCTTCTGAAAGTCGTTGGCTGGTATCTTAATTACAGAGCTATACCTGATATCAGGAATATCGTATTGGTCTTCATTAATATCAAGCAAATTCAATATGCTAATACTTTGAGAATTCTTAGAACTGTTAGAAATACAAATCTCCATCTTATCGGATTCTCCGGCGTATATCTTAAAAGAAATAGTGTCCTGAGGCGTAATAGTTTTTATCAGTTTTGAAATGCTTGTCATATTTACACCAGCTACAATATCTTTAGAGTTACAAATAAATGTTTCAAAATGTTCTGATTCCAGACTTAAATAGATCAGGGCAACGTGGGAAGAATCCATAGCTTTTAACCACATGTTATTTTCGGTAAAGTGTATATTTACGTCAGTTAGAATATCTTTTAACGAATCGAAAAGAACTTTGATACACGAAGCTTGTACTGTTTGTATAAAAACAGATACTGGTTTATCATTCCTGTTGTGCGATCGTAATTCTTGTGATGTCATTAAAGCCTTTATAATAGTGAAACCAAATAAATCCTTAAATCTTTACGCATTTGGAAAAATCAGTTTTTTAACATTTCCGTTTTTGAATCTTAAATTTAGGGTTCCTGGTCTAGTTTCATCGTTAAGCAAGGAAAAGAACCCTTTTGTTGTAATATTTTCTAAAGTCCAATCTATTCCTTCTGTTTCGTTCTCAGTGTTAAATTTTAGCGCTATTAAATCATCTTCGTTAATGTAAATATCGTCCGCTTCTTCGTCGGAAGAAGTTAGAGAGTCAATTTTTTGCCTTATCAACCCATAATACCTAATATAATCATCTTTTGTCAAACCTGCCAACTTGTACATCCCAAACAAGAAGAAATTAGAAAAACAAAAAACGTCAAAACTGTAATCTCTGTATATCATAGCAAGAAGCAACCCAATTGCTGTAAGATTCAACATTTTCAAAACCTCTTTCGTATTTTCAAAGTTGGGGTTGTATTCGTTAATTTCTTCTTCCTCGCTCACGTCGTGACCGGTCCCGGAAGTCAAATTGTCGTCTTTTTCAATGTTAACGTAATTCAAAGATACGTTATTTTTGTTATCATCTTCGCTGCCATCATTTGTCGTGGAACAGCAGGAACCTTCGGAGCAGCAAGAATTGTCGGGAATGCTAGATTCTCCGGAGCAAAAAGGCGTTTCGGGGGTTTTGTCGTTTTCCATAATGTATATTGTTAAAGTTACAGCTTTAAATATATAAAGAATATCCGCAAATTATTATTAAACATGGAAACTTCTACAACTATAAAGAAGCGTGGCAGAAAGAAAAAAATTCTAGATGAACAGGAAAAACCACAAACGATAGTGGCAGAAGGAGATGAAGCTAAAGACCCCATAATACAAAATAACATAAGTTTTGGAGGAAGCGGTTCCGAAAAGAGCGTGGTCGCAGAACAAAAAGAGAAAACAAAAGATACGGGGAAAAACAACATTATGTTCGGAGGACTAAATATAACAGTTCACAAAGCAGAACAACCAGATATCAGCAGCACCGCACAAAATTTAAGATTTGGTTCTTTGACAGCAAGCAGTTCTACAGAGAAGAATAATAAAACAAATAAAGAAACAAGTAATGTAATATATGGGGAAGTTACAAAAAAACGTGAGAAGAAATCTCTACCTTCTAAAATGTGCGAAATTGTAGAATACGACTCTGATAACGAAAAACCACCCGCCAAAAATATTGTCGATCCACCTCAAACATTTTCTACAAGCGAAAACAAAAATAAAGGATATTATTTACCAAGTTACCCAACCCGCGAACACAGACAAAAATCACAATCCAGAAGATTAGAACACATATTTTCTTCAAACACAGATACATCACTACCAACAACAAGTAATTTGTGGTGCTGGTGGTGCTGTCATAATTTTAAAACAGAACCGTGTTATTTGCCTACAGTTCACGATGAGTACAGAGACCGGTATGTTGTGATTGGGAATTTTTGTAGTTGGTCTTGTGTAAAATCTTATAATATTGATATTGGAGATATGTACGTAAATAAAAGAGCATATATAATAGGTCACATACTAAAGAAGTTAGGCATACAATCTAGAAATATTTTGGCAGCACCCCCACGAACTGTACTGAAAGAGTTTGGTGGTAACATTGACATAGTTCAGTTTAGAAAAGCTTCGGGAGAATACCAACTGTCTAAGCCTTTGTCGTCTTTAACAGTTTGTATAGAGCCACAGTCGTATTTGAAAAGGAGGAATACACTGTCTCTTAAATGAGAAGATTTATTCGTTAACAAGATCAAAAATGTTAATTACGAGAATGGAAATTAAAGCAAATTTGATCAAACAATCAATGCGATCTGACGCTAAAGAATCCGTAAAAATTTCTAAAAAGTAGTCCATAAATTTCTCTTTTTGAGACGTTTTATTGATATCTTTTGCCTTTTCCCCTAAATTCTTAGAACTTAAATAAGCGTCTACTTTTTGTTTTACCAAATTAGAATGTGCGTCTTCTTCTAAATATTCTTCCTCATTGTTCACAGAACCCTGTGTAAAAAAACTTTTAGTCGTATTCGTGCTATAAGGGTCAGGCGCCGTACGAAATCGGTGCGGTGATGTTTGATAATACTTGGGTCCAGCATCCCAAGATTCGCCAAAAGCTTCTTTAAGTGAACATCCAAGTTTACTCATTCTTAATCCTTTAATTATAAAGGATATTTTATTTTAACATTTATTTTTTGCCTTTTTTAGCAACGGGTACAGAAACCATTTTAGCTTTTGGTACGAGTTTGTTCCTTGAATCTTCTGAAGAAGAAGATTCGGTTTCTGACAATTCATCATCAGATGATACGTCTGTTTCAGAACCCTCCTCCGAAGACGATTCTTCTGGCTCATTTTTTGAAAACTGTTTTCCCCGCGTAGAAATACCCGCTTGCTGCATAGGATTCAAATTCATTCTAGGCGGCGACATTTCGTCATCGTCATCGTCGTCGTCGTCATCCTGAACGTTATTTCCACCTCCCGTAACCCCACTCATCATTTTCCGCATCATATTTTCCATCATGTCTGGTTTTTGAGACCCCATCGCTTGGAAAATCGCCGACGGGTTCGAAAGTATACTCTTAGACATGTGAAACATGAAAGCACTGCCAGCAAGTGCCGTCATCAATTCCATTTCCGGTGCTACTTCTACGTGGCTCGTCCATTTTTCTACAATGCGTTCTAAACTGTGGTCGAAATCTTCGATATTTTCCATTACAGATTCGCTCCATCCTTCTAGCTTTGCGCCAACGGGGTCAAACCTGTTATTCATCCATTCCGTTACGCTTACAAATCCCATTAGCAATTTTCTTCCAAATTTTACACCTGCTTCGTTAGCCAACATTTGGGATAGTCGGTTATATTCAGCCTGGATGTGTATTAGTTTGTGCTTACTGCTAAATCTTTTGCTTGTGTGAATTCCTTTGCGTTCTAAAGCTTGTATTTTAGATAAAAGGTCATACTTTAATTGTTGTCTTTCCGATTTGCTCAATTGCTTTGTGGGAATGTTATCTTGACCATCTTGAAAAACAGCGGGGTCTTTTTGCGAGGGAGTTTCGTCCGAATACTCAGTATACCCGTCTTGTTCTTGAGGTGCTCTTCTTTTTTCATCTTCGCTCAGACTGCTTACGTCTCCGTCGCTCCCCTCTTCGCTAAATTCGTCTTCTGATCTGGGTTTATGCCTATCTCCCATATACGTTCCAAATGCTCCCATGCCTTGGGGAGCTTCTCTGGATTTTGTGGGGTTTGCGAAGGATTTAAGATCCGCCGTGTCTAGGGCGACGTTACTTTCCAGACCTCCGCCGCCGCCAAAAGGTGACTTTTTGAAAATGTCGGCGGATTTTTGGTGGAACTGTTGTCCTTTAATAAATTTGGGCGGTTCTCCGCTGATTCTGGGTTTTTTGTTTTCTTTTGCCGTGGCGTCGCTGCCACTCCCGGTGTCGTTTCTCTTTATGTGTAATTTTGTATTACCAGATGCTGCGATTCCAGCTCCTTTACCAGCAGCCTTATTGTCATTTTTCCCCGGTATCGTTATTTTTTTTTGTTCGGAGTTATCGTGGGAAAAACTAATGTTTGCTGGTGTTGCGTTTGGCATACTCGTTGGGCTTTTATTGTTAGTTATGTTAATTTCCTTAGCTGTTAGACGCATCAAGTGAGGTTGACTGTTACTGCGGGGTTCTCTTTCCATTATTATTGGTTTTGGAGAATTTAAAGACATTAGCTTTTCGCTTACTTGTTCGTTTATTAAACAATAAAGTTTTAATACAGTATAATTAAAATATAAATTTAAGGAATGAAATCTTATTTAAATGAAAGTATGGAAAACACAAAGTCGTTCGAAATCTTAAATTCAGGTTCTTCTAATTCTTCGGAATCTTCGTATAACATACCAGAAAAAACTAACCCAGAAGTAAACAACAGATGGAAACTCACAGACCAAGAACAAAAAGGGTATTTTAATAACCACTATTCCATTAACCATTATTATCATCACGACAAAACAAAACAATACGACAGGAAATTTCAATATTACAGCGCCGGCGTACTTCCTTTTTCTAAAGACAGCGGGGGTAACGTATATTTTCTGTTAGGAAAAGATAAGGAAGGAAACTGGAGCGATTTTGGAGGTAGATCGGAACATACCGATGCCGGAAATTATTCAAAAACAGCTTCACGAGAATTATACGAAGAAACTATGGGTTCTGTTATGTCATTAGAAAGTGGCTTCAAAATGCTTACATTACCTAATTTTCAAACAAGAAGAACTTTGATTACTTCTAAAACTTTGGGGGGAAGTCCGTATTACATGTATTTACTAGAAATACATTACGCCGATTACAAAAAAAATTTTAAACGTACACACGATTACGTAAAATACGTAGGACACAAATTTATAGAGAAAACAGATATAAGGTGGGTTTCTCTCGAAACTATCATCGGAGCAACAGATAAAGATTTAGAAAACGAAGATGTTCTGGTCCCTTTGCGACCAATTTTTCGTCAAACTTTAAGAAATCATATAAATGAAATTAACAACACCGTATCTAATATTTCTAACATTCTGTAGCCTCGTCAAGAGGCTCTTCAACAGGCTCTTCTTCGCCGTCAGAGACAGGGGTGCTTTTATTTTCTACAAAATCTTCGATGTTTCCGTACAATTCTTCCAATTTGTTTTTTATTACAGGTTGGTTAGTTAAAATGTCTTCAATGTATTGTTCAATTTTGTAAGATTCCGTGCCTTGTTCAGTTCCTTGTATTGTGAACTGGTCCATTGGTCCTTTACAAGGTTTTGAAAGATTCTGGACATGTTTATCATATTCTTGAACCCAATTGTTGAAAAGCCAGTTGAAGTGGCTATCGTCTAAATTACCATTCTTAAGACTATTTTTTGTTGGTTTTTTCATAATTCTTGTCATTTTGTTATATATCTTATAATAACTAACTCCCTGCAAAAAAGAATCAGCAAAATCGTCTTTCTTCTTCGCCTTCTTAAATTTTTCCTGCCAACAACCAAGAGTCGGCTCGCTCTCTAAATAAAATTTTGTAGTATCTATAGCACGTTTTTTGTTTTTGGCGTACTGCGTACTTCCGTCGTAGTCTTGGTTACTTCTACACAACTGAAGTTTGTATTTGGCACTATAAGATTTTATCTGCTTGAACCCTTTTATTACAAAGTACATGTGTAAAGCCGACGCTATGACTCTCATTTTAGGGTTAAACGAGGGTTGTTTTTCTATCAATATTGTTTTAATAGCTGCTGTATCGTAAATTATTGGGTGTGCGTCCAGAATTTTAACGATATTACATAAATACCTGGTTGTCTCCTTGGTATTTCCTATATCAAAAACTTCCCAAAACCTGATTTCGGTAGGTCCGTCTAATAGACACACTGCGAGATTTTTTATGCCAACATCGATACTCAACACACCCGTTGCGGAAACTGACATTATAACTTAACTAATTTAGGGGGACTATTTTTAATTCTCTTTTCTTTGCGTTTTTTCTTTTTTGCTCTATCATTTTGGTAGTCTATTTCTCTTTGCTCTTCCAACTTTTCCGCCGACCAATCAATTATCAACGTTGTGGGATTTACGCCTTCCACGTAAAACCCGTCTTGTCTCAGTATTTTTATCATCCTGTTTCTTACCCACATAGCGTCGTACAAAGGAAGACCCATTTCGTATATCGGAACTTGAAAAGGTATGCGTTTTCGTCCGTATTCGTTGTGGGAACGGACCTTTTTGTGGGCTCGGTCTCTGAAATAAAGCAGAGTGTCTACTTGGAGTTGTTTGCTTTTTTCCTGTTGTAACTCTAGTTTCTTTACCAACGGGTCTCTATTATCCCGGGGCATCGCAATTCTTTTTTACAATTCCCATATTTATTTTTATAAAATCGTTATCCGCATTTTAATATTTACTTTTAGTATGGATACGCCTACACCTTCTTCAACAATCGCCTACGCCAACAAAGTTTCCTCTGTTTACCACCAACCATGCGAAATATGTTATAACGAACCTATTTCGCATTGGAAAATATTGCCTTGTACACATAAAATGTGTTATGATTGTATGTTAAGAATGAAAAATAATGCTTGTCCGTGGTGCCGGACTAAGTTAGACTTAAAACTCAATGATACACGTATTAGATTTGTAGACACCATTGTAATAGATTCCATACCTTTACCTAGACGGAGAAACAGACCGCGAGATAGAAGTTATAGCGATCCATTGCCCAGACGTGACAGTTTATTTACGCCGGAGGATGTTATTGAATACGAAAGGGTCATTAACAATAAACTCGAAAAACGCAGGGTTGTTAACAATAAAAAAACAGAACAAACCGTAAAATTACCCCGCGATCAGAGAAGAGGGTTTAGATACACCAACGCTTCGAAAAGAAGTATTAAACAATCCAGAGACCATAAGTACAACAACTTATTTTTTGTGTAGCTTTAGTTTTGTCTTCCGCGGAGAGGACTTTCCGGTTTGTAGTTTTTATCGATTGTTTCCCAAATTAAAGCTTCGCATAACACTAAAAGTAAAATTACACAGAAAGAATAAAGTATTTGCCTGTTAAGATTGCCGCCTGCTAACACCAAAACCTTTTTCATAAACACCATAGGTAAAATATAAGATAATAATAGCGTGAGAAAACCTTTGATAACGCCTATTCTTATTTCTGATTTGTCATATGTCACGATAGTTGCTGACCAAATAATCGATAACAATACAATAAAATCTATTAGAACTTTTCTCCACCCTACGTATACTTTAGATAGCAGAGATTTAGGAGGAGAAGAGTAGGTTATTAGAGAGGCGATTTCGTTTAAAAATGGAAGTATTATAACTATTTTTTTTTGGGTTTGTTCGTTCATTATATATACCCACATTTAAATTTCGTAATCCGAATAAAAATCGCTCCACATGTTTTGGTACTTTTTATTGTGTAATATCATCATTTCGTAAGCTTCAAATTCGCACGAAAATAAATCTTCCTCGCCCTCCTTCTGAGAAGACACACACTCCTCTATCTTCTCATCCACATCCGTAAAAAAAGTATATTCCGGCTCTTGTTTAATTTCCGCAGTCGTTTCTATCACGTCATCCATTTTAATTCCTAACATAATTTCGTCATAGTCTTGGTCTTGGTTGTAAGACGAAGGCAAGCAACCTCTGTCTGCGTGTTTTTGAATCGTGGGAAATATTAAAGAATTTGTAACCGTTAACGACAAAAGGAAATACGTTATCATTTTTATTAAATATAATTTATATTTTTTTAAATACTGTGTAATTTTAATATACGCTATTTAACAAAGTAAATATGGATCAACAACAAGATTGGACGGTACACTACAAAACAAATTCTCCCGTAACGGTGAACCGTAACAACCGGTTAATTCCAGGACAAATTACAGGCTACACATCTCCGCATATACCAGACCCCCACATTATCGTAAAATATAAAAAAACAGGACATCAAGAGCCCGGGTTAATTGTTATTACAGATCCCGATAGCATAGTCGAGCCTACAGATGTTACTCAAGCACGTTTTGATTTTGGGAAAAACGCCCAGCGTGCTTTTGTTAAAAAGTATTTTGTTCCTCTTCGTAATTTTCTGAGCGTAGAGAAACTTTACAAAATTTACACAAAACTTTACAAATCCCGCACACAACTTTCAAAATTTGGTGCGTTACAACCAACCAATTTAAACCCCTATTTCGCAAGAGAGCAATCGTTTAGAAGCGTAAACGAAATCAACAGATTCGATATAGTAAGATACACTCCTCTGAGAGAAAGAAGAAGCCGTCCTTTTGTCATAGAAAGAAAATTTTGGCTCCCCGAGGATCCTACAATACCGCATTACAAAAAGACTTTGAATGTAGACTTGTCACCTTATATTCCTAATAATCAACAATTGGGAATAATGGGAAACATACGCAACGTACCGTGGTATCAACTAAAAAGATACGTCCCCGGAACTTAGAATTGTTTAAATGTTTTTCGGTGATGCTCTGTAATTCCGTGTTCTTTAATAGCATTTCTGTGTTCTAATGTACCATAAGCCTTATTTTGTTTCCAATTGTAAACGGGAAATTGTTCGTGTAATTCACACATAAACGCATCCCGAGTCGTCTTCGCCAGTATGCTAGCAGCAGCAATACTTCTGTATTTATCATCACCCTGTGGCACGCAAATGTGAGGGGTGCTGTCGTCGGGGTGAAAATGTGGTCCGTCTACGCAAATAAAATCGGGTTTGTGTCCTTGAGCTTCTAATTCTCGAAGAACTTTTTTCATTCCCCACAAGCTGGCATTTAATATGTTCAACCTGTCAATATCTTCTACGGAAATAAAAACGGTGGTCCACGCTGTGGCGTTTTCTTTGATCCACGCAGCGCTGGCTATTCTTTTTTTTTCGCTAATCTTCTTGGAGTCTCGTATTATTATGTCAGGTGGCGTTTCTAGATCTTTGTTTAAGATAACGCCAGCTACACAGACTGGACCTGCTAAACAGCCTCTTCCTGCTTCGTCGAGACCTACTTCTTTGGAATAAAGGTCGTAATTTTCGCAAATTTTTAGTTGTGGGATAATTGCTTTGGGCATTGATTTTATTTTGTTTGTTAATCTTAAATGAACCCACTTTTTGATTTACAATCGTTAACCACGACGCTCTTCCCTATTTTACAATCTTTTGATTTTGTTGACGTTCTTACATTAACAAAACCATTTTCTACAGTATTTTATATAAATTACATAGTTTACGAAATAAGAAAGTATTTGTTGAATTTAGAATCTTCCGAAGATATGGACCTAGACGAACGCATTTTTGATTTCGTCTTTGGAAAGTGGGATAAGCTGACGTATTTATCGTATGTCCTTTTTTACAAAACAATGTTCTTATTAATGACATTTAAACTTCAGAATACCAAAATGGCAGTAATCGTATCTTTTATGTTCGCCCTTGCTTATTACCAACTTGTCGATATACCAAAAGTATACAAACTAAATCGCAAAGAAACAAATATTTTATATTTTTCAACTATAGCCCTATTTGCTTATTTCTACACTGTAGCTATTTAAAGGTATATCTTTTATTAAATCAAATGCTTAAAAGAGCAACAATCATTAACACTTCCTATTTTAAATCATCCATACCTCCTCCCGGATTCGTAAAATTAGTAGACACAATGCCCCGAATTCTATCCGAACTTAAAATAGAACAACTAAATAAAAGCGAACTACTGTTGGATAAAGCAATAGTACAAGCAGCACGCGTGAGTTACGGAGAAGGAATGAAAACTCGAGAGCAAGACGCTGCATTGATAAATTATTTGATTAAGCACCAACACACGAGTCCGTTTGAAATGGTGGAATTTAAGTTTCATCTTAAAATGCCGATTTATATACAAAGGCAGTGGATAAGGCACAGAACGGCGAGCGTGAACGAAATTAGCGGAAGGTATACGGAATTTAAATTGGACAAGGATTCTTTTTATCATCCAAATTCGTTGAGACAGCAATCAAAAAGCAACAAACAAGGAAGTTATGTCAATAGCGACTTGTGTAAAACAAACAAAGACGTTCAAAATATATGGAATAACAGCAAAGAAAACATAAATCAACAAATATCCAACTATCATAAACTTATAAAACTTGGAGTGGCTAAAGAACAAGCCAGAATGATTTTGCCTGTTTCGACATACACTGAATTCTACTGGAAGATAGATCTCCACAATTTGCTTAATTTTATTAAACTTAGAACTCATGATACTGCTCAACACGAAATTCAATTGTACGCTTTAAACATTTTGGAAATGATAGAAAAAATGTGTCCTATTACGATAGAAGCCTGGAAAAAACACGTCCTTAAAGAAGATACAAATACAGTAAAAATTTACAGTGGTATTAAAGAAGCTTTTGACTGATTAGATTAGTATGCTTTTTGGTAAGCAGCCACCTGGGCTGTATTCTCTGCTGGTTATTATAGTAAATATAGCGGCTTTGTCGCTTCTTTGGGGGATTTTAACGATTTTGCTGGATTTTTTGGAAGGTTGTTTGGTCTTTTTCTTTTTGTCTTGGGGTTTCTTTTTGTCATCTGTGGGTTTTCCGAATTTTGCTTTTGCTTTTTTTGGTTTGGTGCCACGAACGACTGTTTTATTCGGTCTAATAGCTTTTTCTTTCTCTTTCTTGGTGGATTTTTTAAATTTGAACGGGCTTGTTGGAGGTTTATTACGACCTTTTGTGGGAACTCCGGAAACGTTGATTAGTTTTTTAAGATCGGCTGAAATTTTTCGAGGCATACGAAGAAGATTGTTAATAATTGTATAGAATTAATTTTATTTAAAAATATACATTATTAAATTGTAAAATGCCTAAACATAAAAATATAGACGAGTTAGAACGTGAACGTCTAGATATAATGTATAAACACGATAAGTACGAACATTATAAAAATCTGGAAGTTCTAGATATAGTCAATAAAAAATATCCTAACGCAAATTATCCCATGTTCGAAAGGTTATGCTTCAAAACAAATTTAGATAAAAGAGCCCGCACCCTCAAAGAATTGACCGTAGTATTCAAAAAAGCCCGCAAAATAAAATCTTTTAACTTTATTCACTGGAAATGCGGATTAAACCAGTTTCTTCCAGAAGATATTTCCCGCTATTTGACAGAATTTGTGCGTACCGAATCGGTACCTTTAAAGAAATTAAAACAAACCGAAGTTTGATTTAATTTCTTTTTTTTATCGATTACTTTAATCCAGATTATCCTCGCAATCTTGGTATTCTTCAGTTTCATGAGAGTCCGAAACTGAAATTGCGTAGTTTTCTAAGAAATGTATACGTTCTTTTAGTTTTGTGTATTTTTTATTCGTCGCCTGTAGTTCATCCCGTATTTTATTACCAGCTATCATCATCTTGTCCATTTTTCCTTTTTGGAATATAATTTGATTTCGTAGCAAACCGTTTCTCACTTTTTCTTCTCTTAATGCTTCGTTAAGTTCTTTAACAATTTTAACTTGCCCGCCAAAATTAGAAACCCACTTTTTATGGGCTCTACAATTGTGAACGTGACTTAACCATTGTCTTCGGGTGTTAAACTCGTAAGACGTTCCGCACCCACACCTGTAGGTTGGCTTATTTTTCGTCGTGT
>CEOP01245213.1_pt1 | contig 13910 bp, 9 predicted proteins | sample 361301 | NCBI WGS metagenome assembly CEOP01 (sample SAMEA2619548, study PRJEB7988) | marine metagenome | biome: marine biome (ENVO:00000447); feature: deep chlorophyll maximum layer (ENVO:xxxxxxxx); material: "saline water (ENVO:00002010), including plankton (ENVO:xxxxxxxx)" | depth 55 m
TCATCTTCATTAGAGTATATGGTTGTACCAGGCTCAATAGTTAGTGTCACACCTTCTTTAATAAAAGTTTGACCTGTTAACAAGTGAAATTCACTGCTTAACCAAACTTCATCAGATGTTATATCTCCACTATGATTTATTGCAAATGCCAAAGTCATCATTGATAAAAATATTAATTTATTTATTCTCATTATTTTTCCTTTACTTGATGATACTATATTTTTTATAATCAAGATAATCTGATTTCTATTTATATAATATATCAAAGTGTTCTTCACTATATATTATATGATAGTCCTATACTATAAGAGTATCCTGGCTTATATATTTTATTATAATATCTGTTTTGATTATTATCTTCATATCCAAAGCGAACTTCTGAATTCAATATATTTTTTATTTTAAAAGATGCTTTTAGATTGTTACTCAATTTTTTGTTAGCTGTTATATTTACGAGATGATATGGAAATTCATAAACATTACCAAGAGCACCTGCCCCTATACTGTATATTCTTTTAGAAAATGTATTGTAGGATAAAGAAAAATTATATCCACTAAGGAGCATTGCATCAAAAGTTAAGTTGAGCAAATATTTTGAATGTCCTTGAAGCCTTCTAGTGTTTTCTGATGCAGCATTTGAGTATGCTGTCCCATTAAACAAGGTAACTATTGAATCAACTGTAACATTTGAATTTGATATTGTCATATTTCCAGAAAAACTAATTTTTCCAATATTTATTGGAATTACAGGTATACTTTTCCTCAATTCAATTTCAATACCATCTGATTTTGCTGATTGTGCATTTTGATAGGTTTGATACGTTAAATCTGGAGTTTGAATGAATGATGATTCAATTGGATTAGTGAAAGATTTGCTAAAATAGCCAATAGAAAATAATTCATCTCGCGTAATGTACCACTCAAATCTAATGTCATAATTTTTAATGTATGCTGGTTTTAAATATGGAAAACCAATAGCAACATCACCTTGATAAAACTCTTGATAAGCAACTGGAGCCATCTCACGAAATTGAGGCCTATTTAAAGTCTTTGAATATGAAAAATGTAATTTTTTATTATTGCCATGATTTATGTATAAGTTTAAAGCTGGTAATATATCTCTGTATTTTGAAATTACCTTAGTTGTATCTCCAAAAACAGTAACGGATGGAGCATGTGTTACAGGGTTATATGAATTAAGATTTAAATTATAACTTTCAACTCTTGCACCTATTGATAAATTAATTTTTATAGAATCACTATTAATTAAATCAGATTTAATCATTCCATAATATGCTTCTAATATTTCTTCAGCATTATACCCATTAAATGCATTATTAGCTGTTTCATCTTGAAGAATTAATCCATGATTCCATTCACCTGTTTCAGTATTATATGAAAAATAATTTTCTTCATCAAATGCTTGTCCTATTTCACTATAGCTATTGGTATATAGAACTTCATGATTCCAATTACTGCTTGATGAATTTGTGACTGAAAATGATCTTCTTTCAAACTCTCTATTTTTATTTTGATATCTCATCCCTATCTTGGATTTCAAATCATGATTTAATAATTTAAACTGAGATGAAATATTGAAATCAAAATTATTATTTTTATCAACTCCATTCGCAAAGTCTCTGTATCCAATTTTCTGAGCTTGTCTATCAATTAGATATATTGCATTAGAACTATTTGTACTATCATTTATAATCTCATAATTATGAGATTTTATATCAGGTTCATAAATTGATGATTGGCCATTAGATATACTCCAATCAAGTATAGATTTAAAAAAAGTAAATTGATGAATACCTGAAATATTATGATTATTAATAATTTTTTCTTCAAAAGACTCTTTTATAAATAGTCCCGGCTGAATATTAGGAGTATAACCTCTAGAATGATTGGATTGATCTGATGACATGTGGGAGTAAAGAAATCTGTAATCAATTTGATTATCTAGATATTTAATACCTGTACTAAAATTCCAACCTAAATTTGTGTCATAAGATGAATTTGAATTATTCATCAATGAATTAACATTATAATTCTCATCAGCTACTGAATATTTACTAACCTCAGTAAACCTATTTGTATAATTATTTGAAAATGAAAGATTTGAAAAATAACCCCATTCTATATTTTTTTTAATTTGATATTTATTTCCATAATTAAAACCAAAAGAAGTTGGCTTAATTTCTTTTCCTCTAGTAGATCTATATCCATTCCCTAATTCCCTACCATAATCACCAAGAAGGCCATACCACTCTATCGTTGATAATCCATTAGGACGATAATTTGAAGCCTTGTGAAGTACTTGATTTTTAGGAATATTATTATAGTGAATATTGGGTTTCTTATAACCAAAAAAATCTAAAAATGATCTATTCTGAATTAAAAAATCACTACTAGAATTACTAACTTTATCGCCAGAAGAAAAATTTAATTTAAATAATTTATTTTCTGGATATGATTTTGTTTTTATATCTACACTTCCTCCAGCAAAAGTTCCCTCCATATCAGGAGAAAATGTTTTGTAAGTAGATACAGAAGAGATAACAGCTGTTGGAATAATATCTAGTGGAATAATTTTTTTATCGCTTTCAGGTGATGGGATAGGAGAGTTATTTAAAACTGTATTCGTATATCTGGATGAAAGACCTCTAACAACAGCAAACTTACCATCTGATATGGAAACTCCAGGAATTCTCATAACTGCATCTGCTACATTTGAATCACCAGTTTTTGATAGATCATCACTTGAAACGCCATCATTAATCACACTTGATTGTTTCTTGTTAGTAATAATGTTTGAACTATTACTAACATCTAATTTTGCTTCAACCTGAATCAATGATGCTTCAAGTGATACTGATTCCAAATTAAAGCTAAAACTATAATTTGAATTATTTTCTAAAATTATTTTTTCAGATAAAAAATCTCTGTACCCAATATATGATATCTTTATTTGATACTCTCCTTTAGGAATATTTTTAATTATAAAATTCCCATCTACATCTGTACTTGCACCTATTTTGGTATTAATTAATACCGCAGTAGCACCTATTAAATTTTCATTTGAATCTATATCGTTCACTTTTCCTCTGATGGTTGCTGCATAATTAATTCCTATAACAAAAATCAAAAAATAATTAAAATTCATTTTCATAGTTGTTTCTCCATTATCAGGTTTAACTCTTTCATAAGTAACTAAAATTATATTAGCTATATTTGGATTTAATGTGAGGTATAATAGAATTTGTATAGAATTATGTAAGAATTTTGTTAGTTAACTATTAGATAATTAACTTCTGAGAAACTATTGGGGAATGATAATATTAAAAGTACTTCCTGATCCTAATTCGCTATCAATAGTAATTTTACCATTATGGAAATTTACTATATGCTTAACTATTGAAAGTCCAAGTCCAGTCCCACCTTGATCTCTACTTCTACTTTCATCAACTCTATAGAATCTTTCAAAAAGTCTTTCTTGATGTTTTTCTGAAATACCAATACCATAATCTTTAACAGCAATGATATTTTCATCATTACTCTGGTTAACAGATATGATTATTTCAGATTCATTATCGCTATATTTAACAGCATTGCTAATTAAATTACCAAGCGCCTCTTGCATTAATCGAGAATTTTGTAATATAGATATTTGTTTATCACAATTGATTTTAACACTTATGTTTTTGTCTTGGATGAGTATATCACAATCCTGTACAGCTTGATCAATAACAGGTAATAATTTTTGATTTTTCAAATTAAGCTTTTCGTTACCACCTTGCTCTTCAATTCTTGATAAATTCAACAAATCATCTATTATACTGTTTAATCTATCAGAATGAGATTCAATGATTTGTAAAAACTTTTTTTGATCTTCATTATTATTATCAATATTTTTTAATGTTTCAATAAAACCTATAATTGCTGTTATAGGCGTTTTAAGCTCATGCGATACATTTGAAACAAATTCCTTTCTAATATTTTCTAATTTTCTTAACTGTGTAATATCATTCATCACGATTACAGCTCCCACTACATCATTATTACTATTTAATAATCCAGAGCCAATAGCATTTAAATAAATATCACGATTACTTAAGTGGATAATTGATTTATGGAAAGTATTTTCATTTGTTATCTGTTCGAAAAAAGTAATTAGATTAGAATTTCTAATAATATCAAATATTGACTTACCAATAGAACTTTTAAAATCAATATTAAATAACTTAGCTCCAGAAGGGTTCAGCATTATGATTTTTCCATCTAAATCTATAGCAACAACTGCCTCGTCCATACTATATAAAACTGCTAATAGTTCATTTTTTTCTTTCAAGTTATCTTCATGTTTTTTATAAAATAAATCTAACTTTTTTTGTAATTCTTTAAATTCATCAATATGAACACGATTAAATATTTTTTCATTATTATTATTAATAGATGAAATGTTTTCAATAAAATTATTTATCTCTGAGTTTAGTTGTTTTAGTAAAAAATATCTTCCAATTAATAGAAAGCAAAATAAAAATATAGATGCATAAAAAATATTGAGATAAAAATTATCAGGTTGAATAGAAAAAAGAACTAAAGATGATAGCACTATTATTACAATCGATATTAATGATAGGAATAAGAAAAATTTAGATATGCTTTTAATATTCATATTATATTAATCATCAATTACGAATCGATATCCAACTCCGCGAATAGTTTTAATAAATCTGCTGGCTGATCCTAATTTTTTTCTAAGTCCAACAATTTGAAAATCTATTGATCTATCTGTAACCGCATAATCTTCACCATGAACATTATCAATTATTTGATCTCGAGTATATACCCATTTATGATGGCTAGATAATAAGCGAAGAATTTCAAATTCTGTATATGTTAAATCTATTCTTTTTTCATCAACATATACTTCACGAGAATTCACCTCAATAGATAATTCCTCAAAAGAATTAATTGAAGATTTCTCAGTATAACTATTTCTTCTTAAGATTGATTTAATTCGAGCACTTAATACTGATATACTAAATGGCTTTGTAACGTAATCATCTGCTCCAACTTCAAGTCCTTTTATTATATCTGATTCCTCACCTTTAGCTGTAATCATAATAATGGGAATATTCTTTGTTATCTCATCGTTTTTTAAAATTCTACAAACATCAATCCCACTAATTCCTGGAAGCATCAAATCAAGCAAAATTAAATCTATACTTTGGTCACGTGATACAGAAAGAGCATCTTCCCCATTGTCACATTTAACAATGCCAAAATCTTGTTTTACTAAATTATACTCTAACAGCTCAAGGATGTCCTGCTCATCATCAACTAATAATATCTTATTATTTTTCATTTAAGAACTTATGTTTTTTTTATTAGAATTTTGTTAGAAAATAAAATTTTATAATTATTTGTCTTCACAATGTTCATGAACATCTGATATACCTGGTTTGAAATGAACATGCTCATGTGGAATAAAAAAACTTGCAAGAATTTCAATAGTAATAAATACAGATGCTATAGTTGCTGTTATATATGCCCCTTCACCAATTGCTGAAATCACCTCAATAATATGGGCTGATCCATGTAAGCGGAGCCCCCATCTGAGAATACTTAAAAAATGTTTTTTAATCATCGCTGTACCTATCTGTTAATTTAATTAATTTACTTCTTATTCCATCCTCTGTCATTGAGTGTCCCGAATCCTGAATAACATGAAATCCAGCCTCAGGGAATGCTCTGTGTAGCTCCCAAGCAGAAACCATAGGACACACAACATCATATCTTCCCTGAACAATTTCAGTAGGGATATGCTGTATCTTATCAATATTTTCAATTAGCCAGTTATCTGTATCAAAAAAACCGCCATTTGTAAAGTAGTGACACTCAATCCTTGCAAAGGCCTCAGCTACCTTGGAGTCATCAAAGGAGTGAAGCGACTTCTTGCTCTGAAATAATTTACTTGTGCTTGCCTCCCAAATTGACCACGCCTTAGCTGCCTCAATTCTAATCTCATCATTATCTGATGTTAGTCGCTTGTAGTAAGATGATACAAGATCACCTCTCTCATTCTCTGGTATTGGAGCTAAATATTTTTCCCATGCATCAGGATATATAAAGCTACAGCCCTCTTGGTAGAACCAATTAATCTCTTTTTTCCTTAAAAGAAAAATACCACGCAGAATAAGTGCATCACACCTATCAGGGTGTGATATGGAGTAAGACAAAGATAGTGTAGAGCCCCAGCTCCCACCAAAAACGGTCCATCTATCAATACCCAGGTTCTCTCTAATTTTTTCAATGTCAGAAACCAGATCCCAGGTAGTATTATCAGTTAACTCTGCGTGCGGTGTACTCTGGCCACAGCCACGCTGGTCAAATATTATTATTCTCCACTTATCTGGATTAAAGTACTGCCTATAAACAGGCTCGATTCCTCCACCGGGTCCACCGTGAAGAAAAATAACAGGCTTCCCATTTGGGTTTCCTGATTCTTCAACAAATATCTCATGGATATCAGATACCTTTAGTTTAAATGTATTATAGGGTTCAATAGCTGGGTATAGTTCATTCATTATTTAGTATAACCTCTTCTTACATACTCTATTTTTAAGAGCTTTATTATTTAAATACTTAATAAGCATATCACTAAACTGCTTAATCATGATTTCCTGGTAGCTAGAAAAATTCCCAGAAATATGAGGTGACATTAAGACATTCTTAAGATCAAACAAATCACTTTTCGGATCCAGTGGCTCTGTTGCATACACATCAAGAGCAGCCCCAGAAATATCTTTATTTTTAAGGGCTTGAATAAGGTCATCTTCATTAATAATTCCACCTCTTGAAGTATTAATAACAACAGCGCTATTCTTCATCATCTTAAATACCTTTTTATCAATCATATTCTCTGTGTTTGGTGTTAGCGGACAGGCAACAGCGAGAAAATCACTCCGCTTGACAATCATATTCATATCAGAGGTTGGAACTAGTGAATCTACAAATTTTTTACTTTCAACTTTTTTTTGTAGTCTTCGAGTCGCAAGAACCTCCATTCCAAAAGACTTAGCTAATTTAGATAGTTCCTTACCAATTTGCCCATACCCAATAATACCTAAGGTTAACTCAGATAGCTGTGTTGTTTGACTTGCAAGCTCCCACTGGCTCCACTTCTTTTCTCTTTTATATTCTTGGCAAGCATCTAACTTTTTAGAAAAATATAAAATCTGTGAAATGATAAACTCAGCTACAGGTTTTGAGTTAATTCCCTTTGCATTAGTGATCATAACCTTACTTTTCAGTATCTCAGGAAATAAATTTCCATCAACTCCAGATGCACCTATATGGATCCACTTTAGGCTCTCAGATCTGCACTCAAAATATTCTGGAGATATTCCGTAGCATACAAGAACATCAAGTTCCTTCAAATTCTTTTTCAGTGAATCTAAATCTGGGATATGAATAAAGGTAATGTCATTGAGTGCATCCATATCAAATAAGGATATAAGCTTTTTATATTTATCAGGGTTTTTGGTTATCTGCAGACCAACTCTCATCTAATCAAATATCTCCTGCAGACTACGGTAATTAAAGTTACCAATCTCTATAGTTCTAATCGCTCTAACTGCAGCTTTTGCCCCAGATAGCGTTGTGAATACCGGGACCTTGTATCTAATTGCTGAGCGCCCGATGGCATACTCATCCTCCCTGGCTGCCCCTCCAAGCGGTGTATTAATAATGATATCAATCTCATTGTTTTTTACAGCGTCAACAATGTTTGGACGACCCTCACCAACTTTAAAAATATTTTTTGAGAAAACTCCATTATCATTAAGTAGTCTAGAGGTGCCTTCAGTTGCAACAATTTTAAATCCAAGATCTTCAAAATCACGTGCCACTGCAATGGATTTAATTTTATCATTTTCATTTACAGATATAAATACTGTTCCGCTTGTTGGTAGCTCTGAACCTGCGCTGTACTCGGCTTTTGCAAATGCCGACCCAAGGTTTCTATCAAATCCAATGGCTTCACCGGTTGATTTCATCTCTGGAGATAGGAATATATTTTGCTGTGGAAATTTATTAAATGGAAATACAGGCTTCTTAACAGCTATCAGATCTTTATTAGTTTCAACCAAGGGAAGATCATCTATCATTTTGCCCGTAGAGACCTGCGCAGCATACCTGGCTAGTGGAACATTTGTTACTTTGCTTACAAAAGGGATTGTCCTGCTTGCTCTGGGATTTACTTCAAGTGTAAATATGGTATTATCCTTGATTGCAAACTGTATATTTAAAAGTCCTTTTATCTTAAGCCGAATTGCCAACCTCTTAGTATAGTCTTTAATTTTATTTCTATGCTCCTCAGATAATGAATAAGCAGGTATGACGCAGGATGAGTCTCCAGAGTGGACTCCTGCCTCTTCAATATGCTGCATGATTCCGCCAATTAAAATATCCTCACCATCGCAAACAGCATCAACATCAAACTCATATGCATCCTCAAGAAATCTATCAATGAGTATTGGGTGCTCTCCAGATACTTCTGTTGCTTGCTTAACAAACTTTGACAAACCATCGTCATCATACACAATCTGCATACCTCTTCCACCTAATACATATGAGGGCCTTACAAGAACTGGGTATGTAATATTATTTGCAATCTCTAGCGCCTCATCTATTGAATGGGCCGTTCCAAATTCAGGAGCTTCAATATTAAGTTCCTTTAAAATTTTACCGAACTTCCTTCTGTTTTCAGCAAGATCTATCGCATCTGGGTCGGTACCTATAATATTTACACCCTCTGATTTAAGCCTCTGGGCAATATTAAGTGGTGTCTGACCGCCAAACTGTACAAGAACTCCGTCTGGTTGCTCAAGATCAATGATGTTCATTACATCTTCAAATGTGAGTGGCTCAAAATATAGTCTATCAGAAATATCAAAATCAGTGGATACCGTTTCAGGATTACAATTTACCATGATAGTTTTATAGCCAATTTCTTTTAACCCAAGTACCGCCTGTACGCAGCAATAATCAAACTCGATACCCTGACCAATTCTATTGGGTCCTCCTCCAAGTATCATAATTTTCTTACCATCCAGGGGTGTAATCTCATTCTCAGTTTCGTAGCATGAATAGCAGTAGGGCGTCTTTGCAACAAATTCTGCCGCACAGGTATCAACGGTCTTGTACGTAGGAATAATATTATTTCTCTTACGAATTTCTCTGACACGCTCTTCATTTATATCAGTAAGCACGCTAATCTGGTAGTCAGAGAATCCCTCCATCTTCATTTGACGTAAAGTTTCTACATCACTAATATCAAAAAAACCATGCATATCTGAAATCACTCTAATATGATTTAAGAACCAGGGGTCAATACCTGTCTGATTGTAAATCTCATCTACTGAATTTCCATGGTCAAATGCCTGCTTGATTTTTAGCAGTCTAAATGCGGTGGGAAATCTAATCTTTGATATATCTAAATCTCTGTAGTCACTCTTTTTGGGGTGCAGTCCACTTAAACCAACCTCAAGCGATCTAAAGGCCTTTTGAATCGATTCCCTGAATGTCCGACCAATCGCCATGACCTCGCCAACAGACTGCATCTGAACTCCAAGCACCCCATCTGATGCTGGAAATTTTTCAAAATCAAATCTAGGAATTTTAGTTACCACATAATCAATTGATGGCTCAAATGCCACCATCGTCTCACCAGTTATTTCATTTTTAATTTCATCTAATCGATATCCAACTGCAAGTTTAGCTGCTACTTTCGCAATAGGAAATCCAGTAGCCTTTGACGCAAGTGCAGAGGATCTGCTGACTCTTGGATTCATCTCAATGATAATCATTCTTCCATTATCTGGGTTGATTGCAAACTGCACATTAGACCCACCTGTATCGACACCTATCTCACGCAGACACAATATAGATTGGTTCCTCATTTCTTGATACTCTTTATCTGTAAGTGTCTGGATTGGGGCCACAGTAATAGAATCTCCCGTGTGAACACCCATGGGATCAATATTTTCAATGGAGCAGACAATCACTGCATTGTCACAGCTATCACGAACCACCTCCATCTCAAATTCTTTCCAACCAATTAAAGACTCCTCAATCAAGACCTCATTAATTGGACTTGAGCTTAATCCATTTTGTATAAGCTCTTTATAGTCTTCAGCATTGTAGGCAATTGAGCCACCTGTGCCACCCATTGTAAATGATGGTCTTATAATAACTGGGAATCCTATATCACTGATAATTTTTTCTGCCTCTTCAAGGCTATTGACAAAACCACCCTTGGCGGTTGGAATTCCCGCGTTCTCCATTTTTTCCTTAAATTTCTCTCTATTCTCTGCACTTTCAATCGCATCTACATTTGCACCAATAAGTTCGACATTATATTTTTCAAGAATGCCCTCATGGTATAACTTCATTGCAGCATCAAGCCCAGTCTGCCCTCCTACGGTAGGCAATATAGCATCAGGTTTCTCTTTTTTGATTATTGATTCAAGGGATTGTGTATTAATTGGCTCAAGGTATGTTGCGTCAGCCAATTCCTTATCAGTCATAATTGTAGCAGGGTTAGAATTAACGAGTATGATTCTGTAGCCCTCTTCCTTTAATGCTCTACACGCCTGGGTCCCAGAGTAATCAAACTCACATGCCTGTCCAATTATAATTGGGCCCGCCCCAATAATAAGAATTGAATTTATATCTTCTCTTTTAGGCATATACCTTACTCTGAATTAACTGAATAAAATTATCAAATAGGTACTTAGAGTCATGCGGACCCGGACTTGCCTCAGGATGATGCTGAACAGAAAATGCATTGTACTGCTCACATCGAATTCCTTCAATAGTATTATCATTTAAATTTATATGAGTGACTTCAATATTTTTGGGAAGATTTTCCTCTTCAACAGCAAATCCATGATTCTGGCTTGTAATTTCTATTATATTGCTCTCTAAATTCTTAACTGGATGATTACATCCCCGATGTCCAAACTTCATTTTAAATGTCTGCGCTCCCAATGCAAGAGAAAGAATTTGATGACCAAGGCATATCCCAAAGATAGGTTTATGTCCTAGAAGCTCCTTAACCATCTGGATCGCATATGTGCAGGCCTCCGGATCCCCTGGTCCATTTGATAGAAATATTCCATCTGGATTATAATCAAGAATCTCAGACGATGATGAGGAAGCAGGAAATACTTTGACTTCACAATCTAGGCTAGATAGAATCCTTAGTATATTTTCTTTTACGCCATAGTCTAGTGCAGCAATTCTATATTTTTGATTAACTATATCTTTGTATATATAGGGCTGCTGACATGTTACTTCTTTAGCCAAATCAAGACCATTCATATCTGGTAAACTTTCTAATGCTGCTCTTAGATTATCATCTGAAATATCACTAGAGCTGATAACAGCGTTCATTGCTCCTTCATCTCGAATCATCCTAGTAATCATTCGGGTATCAATATTCTGAATCCCTACAATTTTATTTTCTTCAAGATATGTATCAAGTGATGAAGTTGATCTGTAGTTCGATGGGAATTCAGTTGCCTGCTTAACAATGAATCCTGAGCACTGAATTTTTTTACTCTCCACATCCTGATGGTTCACTCCATAGTTTCCAATATGAGGATATGTCATAGTCACCATCTGACCTTTGTACGATGGGTCTGTAAGAATCTCCTGATATCCAGTCATTCCCGTATTGAAGCACACCTCTCCTCCGGTGGTGCCAATATAGCCGAGTGATTTCCCCTCTAGAACTCTGCCATTTTGAAATAGTATCTTACATTTTTTATTAATCATCTTATTATATAAAAAAATAGCTCCTTAGCGGAGCTATTTACCTATCAATTTTCTTCATTGGGTGCATGGTAAAAATTAAAAAAATATTACTTCATGACCAAGTAGAATAAATATAGTTCTACTCTATAATTATATTCACTACCATAATTATATCTATAACATTAACTTGAGTATCTTGGTTAATATCTGCACAGGTGCATGAATCATCTGAATTAAGTATACATTCAACCATTAGAACAACATCAAGTATATCAAGAGTCCCATCACTATTTATGTCACCTGAGTTACAATTATTTTGGCAGTCACCTTCATCAAAATTTAATGCTTCACAATTAAATGAATATCCCCATCCATCATCACACCATCCATCACCTACCCACTCATTATATTCATAAGGTAGGCACTCTCCATAGCAATCTACAAATCCTGGCCAATGCATTCCGGGCCAGTTATAATCATAGACACAAAGATCACCCGGCTGAGGTTCCTCAGGGAGGCATATGCCGCCATTGCAATCGTCAGTACAACTCCACAACGAAGACCCATAAAAGTAATTTTCATCACAGAAGCAGCTACTTGGAATACAGAATTCAGCATATTCAGAATTCCCAAAATCAACGCACTCATACCCATCTTCGCATGCGTTCTGATAGCAGCCAGATGGGCTAGGGGATTCACAGTATGTCAAGTCACATGCCCCCTCAACACAAATTGAATTGGGAAGTGGAAGACAATCGCAAACGGACTCCATGCAGTCTCCATCAATCCAATCCTGAACCAAGTCATCTGATTGATTATAATTAAAGGCTTCATTGACTGAATAATGACAGTCTCCTAATCCGACATCGCAGTCACCCCAGATTGCTGTGCAATCACTATCCTGAGTGCATGATACATACTCGCCTGAGTGCAATAAATTATATTCAACTTCAATTTCGCTACATGACGAATCATCGCTACACTCTATTTGACATTCTTCAAAGGAATCAAAGAATGCACTCGAATAGTCCACTCCATCAACTACCCATCCACATCCTGATACACCCTGACACTGCCCATATACATATCCAATTCCCATATACATATCACACATTCCAAAATCAATTCCAGTTAGGTCTATACACGACTGTCCATTGTAGCAATCAACAATTTCACCATTTAGATTGTAAAAATCTGCGTAGCATCCACCGCAATAGCTTGATATGCAATCTACAGGTGTATTAAGATCACACTCAGGAGCAACTTCGCACGGATCAGCAAAACATTGTACAGGGTACTCGCATGAATCAGATATTAATATACTATCAATAATCATTGCGCTACATTCAGTGCATACATACTCACCACCAGATATAATTTCAACATATCGATTAATATAATAGCTCAAATCAATATCATTAGTATTGGCTAGGAACGTTGTGAAGCTTCCATTCTCTTCTTCAAGCATATACTGCGAACATTCACCCATGCAGAAGCTTGCCTCTACCTGCCTTAAATATCCAAATGAATTTGAAAATACAAGGCTCATAAAAATAAATAGGGAAATAATATGTTTAATTCTTTTCATTATTAATAATCTACAAAATTAATTTATTAATGGAATAAAAAATTTCAATTAGCAAGTCCATTTAAATATGATACAAAGTCAGTGATAATCTCTGACTGTTCTTTATCTAAATCTTCATTTGATAGAATGCTATTTACCTCTTGTAGGGCATCGGCTGGGGTCCGTCTAGATTCTTGCTTTGTATTTACAAAATTTTGATTAGCAATAGACTCCTTGATTTGATTTTTCATACTCTGCTCTAAATCATTGGAAAAATTTCTAAACAGTATTCTCGATGCGAGTGCATGAACTCGTTTACTTGATACTGAACCAAGGATCTTAACTTTATCTGCTGAAGTAACCCTATGGAAATTTTTAATATCAAGGCCCTCAGCCCCTTTAAATAAGCCATATTCATAAATTGATGAATCTATGTCAAGGTTCTCTATCTTATCGTATGTATGATTTTTGGATTCATGGGAAAATTTATTCAATGCATCTGAATTATTGTTAAGCC
>CEOP01229874.1_pt1 | contig 13906 bp, 8 predicted proteins | sample 361301 | NCBI WGS metagenome assembly CEOP01 (sample SAMEA2619548, study PRJEB7988) | marine metagenome | biome: marine biome (ENVO:00000447); feature: deep chlorophyll maximum layer (ENVO:xxxxxxxx); material: "saline water (ENVO:00002010), including plankton (ENVO:xxxxxxxx)" | depth 55 m
CAAAGCTGATCTAAATCCTTCAATTACTCCAGCCATAGGATATAATCCATAATAATATCCAATTTCTGATCCATACTTTTCTATTAACAAGGATGCTGGCCAAACAACAGGCGCGGCATACATTAGCAATTGACTCAAAAACTGTACTGCATACCGAACATCTCTATATTGTAAAGCTAAAGCAGATAACCATATTCCTATTCCAGATGAAGTGATAATCATTATTGTTAATAAAAGTGGAATCCAGACAATATTTAAATTTGGAGAAATATCATACCAAAACATCAAAATAAAAAGAAGGCTTAAAGCGATGAAAAAATCTACTAACCCTGCAATAATTGGAGCTAAAGGAATAATTAATCTAGGGAAATATATTTTTGTAAATATACCGGAACTACCAATCAAACTTTGAGTAGATTTTGTTAAACAAGTTGAAAAATATGTCCACGGAACTAATGCAGAATACGAAAAAATTGGATAAGGAATACCATCACTAGGAACTTTAGCTAGATTGCCAAATATAATTGAAAAAACAATCATAGAAAAAAAAGGACGAATTATCGCCCAAGAAAAACCAAGCACTGTTTGCTTATATAAGATTTTAATGTCCTTTAAAACCATAAAATACAACAAATCTTTATACTGTATCAGTTCTTTAAAATTAAAATCGTACCATAATAAACTTGGTTTAATAATTGTTTTTACATTATGATTTAATTTTCTCATTATTTTGAAAATAAAGTAATTAAAAGTTTAATTGTTTTTTTGTTTTATTATATTGTTCCCAATCACCTGTATCCATCCACGATTTTTCACTTATCGGGTATACACTTACTATCCCACCTTTCTTTTTAACACGATGAATTAAATCGGTAATATCATAAAATTTATTATCAGGAATCAAGTTAATAGATGTATTTTTAATAATATACATCCCAGTGCTTACTAGATATGTGTAATCTGGTTTCTCTATTATTTTAATTAATTTTCCACCATCCTCAATTTCACATATGCCATATGGTATAGAATGATTTTTCATAGATCCCACAATAGTTATATCACTATTATTACTATTATGAAAATCAATTATTTTACTATAATCAGCAATTATTATTGTATCACAATTAATCATTATCAAAGAATTATCAATCTGACCTTTTAAGAAACTTAAAACTCCAACAGTACCTAGCGGTTTAGTCTCTTCTAAATATTTAATATTATAATCATGATTAATTTCATCTAAATAAGCTTTAACCATCCCCCCCTTATGATTAATTGATATATAAAATTTGCTAACATCATGTACTTCAAATTTTTTCAAAACTAGCTCTAATAAAGAATGGTCACCCATTGGAATTAAAGGTTTTGGTAATATTCGAGTAATTGGGTCTAATCTCGTTCCTTTTCCACCAGCCATTACTAGGACAGGTATTTTTATAGGCGTTTTTTTACCTTCAACTTGATTACTAAATAAAATATCTCTAAATAAAATATCTACGATATTACGACTATCATCAATAATCGGAACCGCTTGAATACCTTTATCAATCATAATGTTTTTAATATTATTAATAGAATAGTCTTGATTATGCTGAATTGGATTCTTATTGCAGACATTAAAGATTGGTTTTTCGAGTGATTTACCTTTTAAAATTGCACGTCTAATATCACCATCAGTAACAACACCTGCTAATTCTTTTAATTCATTAATGATAAATAATATTTTAGTATCATTAGAATCAATTATTTTCATGCCTTCAATAATAGTAACATCCTTTTGAACTATATAACGACTTATTTTTTCTTTATTCATTCAATAGACTATTTCTTATATATTTAATAATATTCTTCTTTTGAAATTTATGATTATTCAAAACCTCAAATATTTTAGAATCATCAATGAATTCAATATTTTCCCAAGGTTTTTTATCAGAATAATTAATGTCAAATTTAAGATTTAAATCTTTCATTAAAGTGCTTAATATTTCAATGATTGAATAAATTTTATCACCGCAAAGATTATAAGTACCAACTATTTTTTGATTTTCAATTACTTGAAATATAAGCTTAATGCAGTCATCAATATGCAAAAAAGATCTATTCAGATTACCATCATTATTAAAGGTAAATTGACTATTTGATTTAATTGTTTTAATAGCATAATTAGCAAAACCTTTTTTCTGAAATCCTCCAAATAAATTTGACAACCTTAAAATTATTAAATCATTAAAATGCTGCTTTATCAAGTTTTCAGAAATCAATTTTACCTTTGCATACTCTGTTTCGGGTTTTGTTTGTGATTCTTCATTAACATAATCTGAAGATCCATAAACAGTTACACTTGAAATTTGGATAAAACGTTTTTCACTTGATATAAAATCTATCAAATTTTTTATTCCAAGAGTATTAAGGTTATAACACGATGTAAATGGATTTGTAACTTGGCCAATACAGTTAATAAAAATATCAAAATTATTAGATATTTTTTTAAAACTTGATCTATCTAATATATCAAGAAATAAAAATTCAGCATTTAATTTTTGATTTGGTTTTCGACAGGCGTAAGTCACCCGATAATTATTTTGTGAAGATAAAAATTTTACTAATCCTGAACCAAGATACCCAGATCCTCCAAGAACAAGGATTTTTTTAATCATGAAAATGCTTTTGAATCAAATTTTCAAGTGAAACATTTTTTAATATTCTTACAATTTTTTTAGCTGAATTACCTTCTCCATATGGATTCTTTATATTTTTTACCGCTTTAATAAATTTTTTATCATATAATCCTTTTTTAATAGCTTCCTTAATTTCATTTTTATCATAAGAAACATCTATAACATTATCTGCCCTTTCTCGACCATATTGTCTATTCCCTACATTTATTGCTGGGATAGATAATGAAGGAGTTTCATGTATACCGGAACTTGAATTACCAACAAGTAAACTAACATTTCTATATAGATTTACAAAAATTTCAGATGGAAGACTTGGAAACCATTTTAAATCAGAAGACGTAATATGATCAATAATTTGCTTATGACCCGCATCATTATTTGGTAATAATACAATAGCTTGTAATTTTAGTTCTTTAATTGCATCAACTGTTTGAACAATTTGATCAAATGATTTTCCATATTCAGTAGTAACAGGATGCTGAATCATTAAAACGACTGGTTTTTTGAAGTCTATGTTAAAATATTTTTCAATTATTTTTTTATCAATTTTTTTAGTATCCATTAAGACATCTATAGATGGACAACCGACAACATAAATATTATCCGGTTTTTCACCCATACGAATTAATCTATCTTTGGATAGCTCAGTTGCAGGAAAATGAATATGAGAAAATTTACTCATAGCATGTCTTATGCTTTCATCAATACTACCTGTAACCTCTCCTCCTTGAATATGAGCGACAGGTATATTCATATGAGCTGCAGCAACTGTAACCGCAAAATTAGCTCCTATATCAAATCCCGATAGAACTAAATCCGGCTTAGCATTTTCTAATTCATCAACTAAGGAAGTTAAAACTGTAGACATACTTCTAACCATTTCTGCACCAGAATCGTCTGCATTGTTATTAAACATTTTTATTTTTGCATCAATTTTAAAACCATCTTGCTCTATATAATTAACATCCTTCCCATGAATATCTAGAAGACAAATACCCGTAACTACTAAATGAACTTGAAAAAATAGGTCATTTTTCATTAGTGATAAAATTGGCTTATATCTACTATAATCAGCCCTTCTTTCAACAACAACGAATATTTTCATTAAAGACTCTTAGCTTATATCCGATTTTTTAAGTTGTGTGCCATTTTTTATAAAATTCGCAGCAGTTTTACCTATAATACTATTAAACTGCTTAGCTCTAATTTCACCATTACCAGGTCTTTTTACCCAAAGATTACTCATTGAAAACTTTTCACCAATCTCAATGTCTTTTATGCTCACAACGGAAGCATATGCAAAATCAATTGTAGGCTTTTCAGCTTCAACAGGTCCCTTATGTCCACCTCTAGCCTTATACAATATTTCTGAAGCAGACAATAGCTCTTTTAATGCTTTAGGATCCATTGAACATGAAATATCAGGACCTTTTCTACTCATCATATCAGTATAGTGCCTTTCAATTATAGACGCACCCATTGCCATTGCCCCAATCGCTGGATAATTTGTAATTGTATGGTCAGATAAACCTACAACAGCATCAGGAAAATTACTTTTGAGTTCATTCATCGCCTCTAGCCTAACTAGTTCTGGAGGTGTCGGGTATACATTTGTACAATGAAGCAAAGCATATGGGACATTATTTTTTCTAAAGATATCAACTGCATAGCCAACAGATTTAATAGTATTCATTCCCGTACTTAATATAATCGGTTTACCAAACTTAGCAATATGTTCAATTAAAGGGTAATTATTACATTCTCCTGATCCAATTTTATAGCCAGGTACATCCATTTTCTCTAATCGATCAGCAGCAGCTCTTGAAAAAGGTGTACTTATAAAAATCATGCCCAATTTTTCAACATAAGTTTTTAATTCTAATTCTTCAGCTTCAGATAGAGAACAGGCATCAATAATATCATAAATTGATTCTTTTGTATGAGCCGGTATAACTTTTTTAGCATGCGAACTCATCTCATCTTCCACAATATGAGTTTGATGCTTAATTATTTCTGCGCCAGCCGCAGCTGCTGAATCAACCATTTCATATGCGACATCTAAAGATCCACCATGGTTGATTCCTATTTCACATATTACCAAAGGAGGAAAATCATATCCTACTGCTCTATCTAATATTTTAAAAGATGAATCCATACAAAAATAAATTATATATTATAACCCATATTTGTGAAATAAGATAAATTATCCGATAACCATTTAACTGTTTCTTTTAAACCCTTATTTAAATCATATTTTGGTTTCCAATTTGTATTAGAAACTAATTTTGAGTTATCACAAATCAATCTATCAACCTCGCTATTTTTCGGCCTATATCTATTTTTATCTACTTTAATTTTAACATTAGTGCCCATTATTCTTGATATTTTTTTAACCAGATCTCCAATAGATATTTCATTATTCATTCCAATATTCACTGACTCTCCTATAAATGAATTTTCATTAAATATCTTATAAAAACCATCAATAGTATCACTAACAAACGTAAGATCTCTTGTAGGATGAGTACTTCCCAAATTAATAGTTGTAGACCCGTTTAAAATTTGAGATATGATCGAAGGAATAATCGCTCTTGATGATTGTCTCGGACCATAAGTATTAAATGGTCTTATAATTTTTATGGGCAAATCAAAAGACTTATTATAACTAATTGATAATTGATCAGCTGCTATTTTTGTAGCTGAATATGGTGATTGACCAACATGTGGATGATTTTCATCCATGGGTGTATATTGAGCAGTGCCATATGTTTCACTTGTAGATGTAATAAGAATATTATCTAAATCGAAGTTTTTTGCAGACTCTAAAATATTATAAGTGCCTTCAATATTTGTTTTTATATATGCTTGTGGAGAAACATATGAATATGGAATACCTATCAACGCCGCAAGATGAAATACCGATTCACAACCATTCATTGCTTTTGATACAGAATCGTAATCTCTAATATCACCAAGAATAAAATCAATATTATTTTTGATGGTTTCCGAACTATCTAGCCAACCATAGTTATTATTTAGATTATATCTATCATATGCTATGACATCATATCCTTTTCGAACAAGAAGCTCTGTTAAATGACTACCTATGAAGCCAGTAGCGCCTGTAACTAAAACCTTACCCATATTAAGTAACTTTTATAAAAATGAAAAAAAGCCTTGGAAATAATCCAAGGCTTTTTCCGATGTAATATTATTTTGTTTAATTACCTAAAAACAATTAGAAATTAATTGTTAAACCAGCATTAAAAGACATAGGTAATCCTAAGAAAACTTCGGCATCACTTGCTTTCCCTGTTTTATCCCAAGCGTTATACTTACTATTATGGGTAGCATCTTGGATATATACTGCATCTAAAGCATTAAACATATGAAAGAAAACCTGTGGTTTAGCAGGACCAAACTCAAATGGAATGTCATAATATGCATGTAAATCTAATACTCCATATGTTGGAGCCTGCCAAGTTTGATCACCATAACTATGAGGGCTATCAGGTGAGTATTCTCTACTTTCTACACTCCAGTCAGCAAAATATTTATCATAGTAACGATATACTAATTGAATAGTAGCACCTTCAACGGGGGTAACGGTTGTTGCCAATGAAAGATTTCGTTGAGGCATATCACCCACATTTAAATCTGTAAGAGCATATGCATAATTAACATCTGAATCTCCATCTCTATAAGTCCCACTAGGATCATCTTTATAAGTCCAAGCACCTAAACCAACTCCAGCATCAAGACGAACCATTGAATGTACTTGAGCAGCAAATTCTACTTCTATACCACTATGCACTTGATTTATCCCTGTTAGGTATAGAATATCATCATCTCCATCAAGATTTGTTATATATTTAGTTGCTACTCTATCATTCCAACTAGTGTTATAATAATTGATTTTCCCTGCCATTGTACCATCATTAGAAGAAGTATTTAACCCAAATTCAAAAGCTACAAATTTCTCATTAATAGGGTCTGATGACATTTTAGCATCCCAGTCCTGTATGACCTGATCAAAAATAGGCGCTTTATCTATTAACCCAAAATTGAACCAAAGATTTGAATTATCATAAACCTTACCTACAACTGGTATCATACCCAAAAAGGAAAGGTTATCATTTAATGAATACATAAGGCCACCCTTAACCTGTGTGGTAGTAATAGGGTCAGCTTCAATAAATAACTCACCTGCATTACCACCCATTTCTTCACCTGGAGCCTCAACCCAATCAGCGCTACTACCATCTTTTTCTGTGACATATTCATAGGAAGAATAATTCGAAGCTTTCTTGAAATGGTTCCAGTGTGTATACTTAACAGTTGTTAGACCACCCATTCCATAAGCAGAAATATCTCCAGCCGTATACTGAACCTGCCCAAAAAGACCTAACCAATCAACAGTATTCGTAAAGTTATAATCAATTGGATCACCAAGACCTTTTTGTTGTCCTACAGCATCAAAATCACTATCTGTATTTACAAAATAATCTCCACCAAGTAAATCACGAATAGTTTTAACGTGATAAATCTCTGCTGTCCTCCAGTCTAATCCTACTTGAGCCTTAAGATTATCATTAACATCATAATTAAATTTCGTTAAAAAGCCGAGTGTTGACTGACGATTATTACTATTTCTTAAAATTCCTTTAGAACCTGTTGAACTAGTATCGTTAAAAGCTATAGTCTTATCCCAGTTCCATGTCCAAGGAGCACTCGCATACCAAGCCTCGCCTTCGACATGAGGACTACGGTCAATACTTCCATAAGTACCGGTACCACCGCCCATTCCGCCAGACCAATATGCAATACTACTTAATCTCATATCATCATTAATTGTCCAATAATGATTTAAAGAAACTTGCGGCTTATGAAAGAAATTCTCTCTTTCTGATAACTCATCTGATTCATGTCTATCCACACCATTTTGGATTGTATACATTTGCCAATGTTGACCGCTCCCAGCATCTAGAATAGTTTGAGAAGCTTCTGAAAGAGATGACACATTTTGATTAAAATCACGACCAGCTTCTGAATATTTAGTTAATGCATCTTGATCATAACTCTCTAAACTTTTAGCATATTCAGTATCATAAGCGGCTATATTTTGTCTATATAAATTTTGGCCATGTCTCTGAGGAGCACCAAGAGCGTAAAACTCAAATCTATGTGCATCAGACATATTATAACTAGCACCTAAATAATAGGCATATGCATCTGTCCATGTACCAGACATATATCCTGTCCCAGTCTTCTTAACCAAAGCAGCGCTCAAGGCTAACTTATCATCCATCATAAGCCCAGAATGCGCAGATAATGTTGTTTTTAGAAAACCCCATGCTCCAACTTCTTGCTTAAATAACCCCCTTCGATCTTGAGCCGCTGGATCAGTAATTATATTCATAGAACCACCGATTGAAGGAGTAGCAAGATTCTGCGCGCTTAAACCTTTTTGCATCTGAATTGAACTCGTAGCATCTGCTACACCGTCCCAGTTAGACCAATATACCCAACCATTTTCCATATCATTGACTGGTAGACCATTAATCATAATTGCAACGTTTCTTTGATTGAAACCACGAACGTTTATCCTAGCATCTCCAGCACCACCGCCTTGGTTGGTTGCATAAACACTTGGAATTAAATTCATAGCTAGCGGTATATCCCTTGAGCCTAATCTTATTTCAAGATCTTTTTTTGTGATATTAGTATATGCTACAGGCGTCCTATCTCCTGCTCTAGACGCTAAAACTTCCAGCTGTGATAATTCTATTGTTACAACATTCATTGAAAACTCAATAGTATCCTGATCAGCATAAAGCGTTTGATCCTCATACCCAATAACACTTGCGGTTATTTCAGAACCAAAATTAACATCCTCTATGATGAAATTGCCATCTTCATCAGAAGCAGCCCCTAAATCAGAATCTCCAATAGTGATATTAGCACCAGCTAAACCATTACCAGTATTTGCATCCTTCACAGTCCCTGTAATAGTGCGTAGCTGATTTTCATCACCGTCCATATTATCATTAAAATCATCTTGAGATAGGAGGAAATTTGAAATGATTAAGAAAACGGTATATTTAAAAATATTTTTCATTTTTAGCCCTTTATTTTATTTATAATAATTATTTACGTATTTTTTAAAATATCAACTTTATACAATACCTCTAATTTATATTAAAATAATTGACTAATACAATATCCAAGGTGAGATGATAGCGAAATTAATTTTCTCCTTCCAAGGAGCTATACCAATCAACTAAGAGTATTGAAGCAGAACTAAAGGTTAGCGAAAGAATTATAGCAGCAAAAATATAAATTGATAATTTAAGTCTAGAATCAAATAAAGGTAATTCTGGTTCATCAAGTACCTCTAACATGTTAGTATTATCAAAAAAATCTACTTTAACCATCTCATGCTGCTGTCTCATTGTTATGTAAATTTGATTTTGAACCTCAACATCTCGAAGTAACCTCTCATGCTCCAACAAAAGTGCAGGGGACTCTAAAATTTGTCTATTTTTCTCTCTAAAATTTTTCAACCTATCCTCAACCAACTTTAAATCACTAAATATTTCTTCTAATCTATTTTCAATAAATTGTTTTTTCTTAAGCGTGCTTGAAAGCTTAAAATTCCTTACAAGATTTTTTACCTCACTAATTACAGATTTTGAAAGCATTAAAGAGAATTCTGGATCAAAAGTATTTACACTGATTGTGAAAAGCGGAGACCGTTTTTTCAATTTACGAGAAGAATAAAGTTTCAATAACCTTGAAATAGCTATCTGCTTTTGAGAAACAGTAAAAGAAGATGTATCTTTATCAGGTTTTTTCAAAATAATATTTATTAACTTTTGCGGAGCATCATATTTTTTTATGCTATACTCATGCATTAATAAATTTTTCGCTAATTTTCTACTTCTAATTATATCAGGGAATAAATTTGAAGAAAACAGACCACTGCTTCCTTCCTCTCCAGCAGAAATACCTACTTGCGAAGCTAGGCCAGCTATTGAATTAGTAGCAGATGCACCATTGCTAATAGGTAAAATTGTAAACTTCGTTACATATTCTGGAGTTGCTCTGCTATAAATGAATATAAACAAGCCTAAAAAAAGAATACACGAGGCAATTACTATAAATTTTTTCTTTAAGATTTTCCTGTATAGTGATAAAAACTGTTGTACAAGTTGATAAAAGTCAAAGTCCTGAAACTGCTCTTCACTTTGGCTGTAATCTTTGATATTTCTTTTAAAAACATTTTCAATATTTATACTTTGGTTTTTTACATCCATTTTAGAAATTTTTTTTCTTAATAATTTTATGTATTTATAAGGAACCTGATTCCTAGACTTCCAGTTACTTACAACTTGCGGAGTAACATCAAGCTCCCTAGCTATATCAGAAAGTTTTGAGGTTCCAAATTTTTTATTTATAAGTTCGTTTAGTTCATCAAATGTCATAATGCTCAGCTTTTTTTATTTTAATGTAAAAGTTGAATAATTGATTATATTTTAAAATTTTAACCTGCACCCCTCATAGCGATTATAAGCATAAAGTAAGCCTGAGTAATATCTGCCACCAATACTGACATGTTAGATGCATAATCAGTAAAATTGAATGGTTCAGAAGATTGTTTTGTAACAGCGGTAATAACAGATCCATCTAAAACAGTTGGAGAAAGTCTAAGTAAAGATTGAGTTTTAGAGAAGCCATCTGGATAAGTAATATACGATGATAACCTCCTCGCATCAGGTGTATACCCCCCTGCTAGATTTATGTACTCTTTCATGGAATACCCCTCAACGAAGGAAAAATATCCTGGGTTATTCACAGCGCCAGTAACTTGTACAATATTTGGCTTTGTTCCAATCGTAATTATATCGCCATCAGTGACTGAAAAATTTAATTTAGATCTGGGGTTTTTAATTATTTTTTCAAAAGAAAGTTTGACCTCGACGCCACCACCTCTAAAAAAATTAGAAGCCATAGGATAAGCATCGGGTTTTAATCCACCTGCTCTCTTAATAATTTCAGATACCATTTCATTTGAATGTAATATTGAATAACGACCTGGAAAAAAAACAGCGCCATCAATAGTAACAAACATTTGACTTAAATTAACTGGAGACCTTCTTATTATAATAGCATCATAGGGCTCAATCTTTTTATTTAACAGATTATCAGTATCTTGGATATCAATGCTAAATAATTTTGGATCATTATTAAAATCCTCAACAAAAACATCAGCGTATTCTTCTGCAGGCCAAGATTCATGTCTTAACCTAGATAATTCTAATCTAAAATCTTGATTATTGATTTGAATACCTCCAGCTTCAAGAATTAAATCTCTAACTGTCATACCATCCTTAATAATATATTCTCCAGGCGATTGTACGATACCCTCAATCGAGACAGATCTGTAGGGATCGAACATTAAATTAGAATAAATATTAATTTCATCACCAGGCATAATAGTAGGATTAAAATCAGAAGAATTATTTAAGACCGACTTTAAATTAAATGATATGAACTTTCTTTGTTTTTGGTCTTTAGATATAATCCTAATTAAATCTGCTCTTTTCAAATAAGTATTCGCATAATGAATGGAATCATCAAAACCACCATACATGAATAATACATCCTGCAATTTCATATTATTGAATATTCTGTGTTCACCGGGTCTTTTGATATGCCCACTAATACTAAATGTTTTTTCAATACCTCCAAAAATATCATCAATGCTATAAATGATTACCTCATCACCCATTTTTATCTTTTTCATCGCGGCGCCCTTACCTTTGAGCACTGAATCAAGTCTGAAAAAGTGATTATTTATACTTTTACCATCTTCACTAATTCGTAACAAAACAGCCTTATCAAAAAAGGTATTATCTAAATGTTCCTTATTTTCGAAGCCACCACCAAGGAAAATTAAATCTTTCAATCGCATTTCTTTTCTAAAGGGTTTAACTCCAGGGTCGCGCACATGTCCTCTAATTCTTACATTTTCACTATATTTCATACTTGCATGATTGTAAATCGTAACCTCATCATTTGTTAATAATTTTATATTATGATCAATATCATCTTCCAATGCTTTTGTAAGATTTACATCTATGTGCGTTACTGTATAATCTTCATTTCTGCGAACAATATCAACCCTTTCAAAGTAAGGATCACCTCGCAATCCATCAGCTTTTTCTATTAGCTCTATGAGTGTAATACCCTCACCTAAATCATATATACCAGGCCTTTTTACTGAACCAAGAATTTTAACAACATTATTTAGATCTCCAGTTATCCCAGAAAATAAAACGGCATCTCCATCTAACAATTCAAAGTCGGAACTAGAAGCAAAAAGTTCATTAAGATTAACATCAACGATGGTCCTATCAATTCCTAAGACTTTTCTTTCTTCAGGAGGGACGATTCTATTAATTTCAACTCTCTTCATGTATGTTGTTGCCTTTATACCGCCAGCCATTTTAATTAATGATTTTAACCCTTCACCTTCAATGATTTCAAAAAATTGAGCCTTATTAATTACTCCTCGGGTTTGAACAGTTTTACCTCTAGGTTCAAAAAAAATGATATCTCCACGTTGGAGGTCAACATCATCTTCTTGACTACCTTGCAGTAAATATTTATATAAATCAATAGATGCAATTTCTTTTTTGCGACGAATTAATTTTACATTACGCATTGAACCAGACAAAGCAGGACCACCAAAATAATATAATGAGGTAAATAAAGTTGAAGTTGGTTTAATTCCATATGCTCCAGGCTGATCAACATTACCTAGCGCAAAAATTCGCAGTGGTCTTAAAGAAGCAGATCCTAAACTTATATCAAAAAATGTAGTAGCCTTTGAATTTTCAGATCCAAGACTAGAATGAACTTTTTTCAACACTTTTAGCAATTTATTTTCTAGCTGAAGCATATTTAATCCATTTACAAAAACTTGACCAACATCAGTAATAAATAGATAGCCTTCTTTAGAAACTATATATGACTTATTTAATTCGATTTGTCCCCATAACATTATAATAATTTCATCACCCGGGCCAATTAAATAACTCGGATCTACAGATTCAACAACAGATTTTTGAAATAGATCAGGATCAGATTTAAAAACATCATAACCAAAATAACGGCTAGCTTGTTTGTCAGCTGAAATAGCATCTAATATTTGAGAGGAATTTTCAGCTTTTAAAGCATTAATAGCGTTATCATTTACTAATAAACTTTCAGAATCTCTTGGGTCGAGCTCATTTGGATTGTTTTTATTTATTTCATTACTGTTTTTATTTATTTCATTACTATTAATACTATTACTTTTATTAATATTAATTACTTTATCTTGCTTATTAAGATTTACGACTTCTTCCTTAATAATGTTATTATTTCCAGTAGAAGCAGAAGATTCTTTTCCAATATTTTTAATTCGCTCAATGACTTTATCATTAATTTTTTCACTGTCAATTCTATTATCACTATCCAACATTCTCTCTAACCTAGGTAAGAGCTGTCCTAACAATGTAGATAAAAAAAGGGCGTAAAAAATAAATTTCCGCATTTTATAATTACCTCAGATTTTTGCATTAAGCATTAATTACATATTTATTAAATATGTATAAAAAGTATATATAATATACAAAATATTTATAAATATTTTCAAACTTATTTATAAAATATTAATATTCAATTGGTAATAAAACATAAACCTAGATAGAAGGAGATGATTACTTAGTATAAAAATGAAAATTTATATATAGTTACAATTAAGGTTCGTAAAAATATAATTTTTATACAATCAAGCCTTAAAATATGATTTTTATGCGGGAATGCCTGGGAATCGAACCCAGCTCACGAAACCAGTCCGTGACATCGGCTTTGAAGGCCGTGGAAAGCACCAGCTATTCAATCACTCCCAAAAAATAAAAAAACTATTTTTAATTTGAAACAGGGCGATATAAAACCCTGAAATCTACACCAATTTTACTTTTTATATCCTGTCCAACATTTTCAGCTCTCTTTTTTGATTTAAACCGATTAACTCTAACAGCATATAAATTCTTACCTTTCGATTCAACATTATTAATAGAGACGTCATGTCCTAATTGCGATATTTGCAATTTCAACCTTTTAGCATTGGCTTTTGTACTAAATGCACCGACTTGAATTACATATGGACCTAGTATCGG
>CEOP01008192.1_pt1 | contig 13891 bp, 13 predicted proteins | sample 361301 | NCBI WGS metagenome assembly CEOP01 (sample SAMEA2619548, study PRJEB7988) | marine metagenome | biome: marine biome (ENVO:00000447); feature: deep chlorophyll maximum layer (ENVO:xxxxxxxx); material: "saline water (ENVO:00002010), including plankton (ENVO:xxxxxxxx)" | depth 55 m
TCAAGCAAAACCATGCGGCTATATATATGATCAAAAGGGATTGAAGCAAAACCTTGTATTTGTGTCGAGTGTAAATCCATACTAATAATTCTATCTGCGCCTGTCGTTGAAATGATATCGACCATTACCCTTGATGATATTGGAACTCTAGGTTGGTCCTTTCTATCTTGCCTGCCATAACCAAAATATGGTATTACAGCCGTTACTCTTTTTGCTGATGCTCTAACTGCTGCATCAAGAAGTAAAAATAATTCAATTAAATTTTCAGCAGGACCAGATGTTGATTGAATGATAAATACATCATTTCCTCTTATATTTTCTTCAAATTTTACCCATAGTTCCCCATCAGAAAATGTGCGTATAGTAACATCTCCAAGATCAAATCCTAGATGATCAACAATTCCTTTTGCAAGAATCGGATTACTTCTTCCACTAAATATTTTTAATGTTTCTTTCATAACAATCTTACCTCAAGCCATTATGACGCATGATTTTTGCTGGGGTGCAGGGAGTCGAACCCCGACTGCCAGGACCAAAACCTGGTGTCCTACCATTAGACGACACCCCAAATTATCTTCATATTCAGGGATTGTGCTTATCTGCTAAATAGCGGCTGTGTTATGATTGTCTTGTAAGACTTGGAAAACAATAACTCTGCAGATATAGCATCTGCTTCATCGTTAAATAATCCGAACACAGTCGAGCCACTACCCGACAGACTGGCAAATCTTGCATTATTATCAAGCAATTTGCTTTTAATCAATCCAATCTCTGGATATGTCGAAAAAACTATTTTTTCAAAATCATTCTCAAAAAGCTGAAAAGGAATTTCGTCCTTTCCTATAAGGTCGGCGAACTTAACTGCCTTGATAGGTATTTCCAACTTGTTTCTAATTTGCGAATAAGCCCATCTTGTATTAATAACTGTATTTGGAAAAATTAATAATATAATAAATGGAAGCTTTATTTTTAACTGTGTTAGTTGATCTCCGATACCTTTTCCAACCTGCGTTCCACCTTCAATGAAAAAAGGCACATCTGCACCTATGTTTTTGGATATATTTCTTAATTGTATTTTTTTTAAACCTAGATTATACAATTTATTTATTCCAATCAAAGCTGAAGCAGCATTGCTAGAGCCTCCTCCTAAACCAGCACCCATAGGTATATTTTTATTAACATGGATTTTGACACCTTCAAGCTCAGGAAACTCTTTTTTTAACCTAATATAAGCTTGAGTGCATGTATTTGAAGAAGATATTGGAAATTCTATATTATTAGATGATAACTGAAATCCTTTATTTGATGTAGATATTGTTAGCTCATCATGGAATTCTAATTCCTGAAAAACTGTTTCTATATTATGATACTTATTAGCCTTTTGGTTGATTATTTTTAAGCCAATATTAATTTTTGCGTATGAATTGATTATTATGGACTTCAAATATTATTTGATATTGTAGCTATAGCCAATACCCCAATTCCTTTATTTTTTCCAATAAAACCTAGTCCATCTGTTGTTGTAGATTTTATTGAAATTGACGATTTTTCAAGATTGATCGCATTGCTAATATTATCAATCATATCAAATATTTTATTCGATACTTTAGGGTGCTCCAATATAATTGTACTATCTATATGATCAATGTTGTATCCTTTTTCAATTAATAGGCCCATTGCATATTTTAAAAAGAATAAACTGCTCTTTCCTTTCCATTGCGGTTCGGAACTTGGAAAATATTTTCCTAAGTCACCTAAAGCTGCCGCTCCCAATAATGCATCTACCATTGCATGCAACAATACATCTCCATCAGAATGCGCAACCACACCAATTGAGTTTGATATTGTAACGCCACCTAAAAGCAAACTCTTGCCTTTTTTAAGACGATGGATATCATACCCTATTCCTGTTTTAACCATCAATCACCTTTTCTGCTAACTTCCAGTCATCTACAGTGGTGATTTTAAAATTCATAATCGATCCCTCTGTTACAGTAATCATACCTCCAGCCGCTTCAACTATTGAAGCTTCATCTGTTGAATTATGATTTGTCATTGCATCTAGAAGTGTGTTTTTTTTAAAAGTTTGTGGAGTTTGTGCTAGCCATATTTTATCTCGATCAATAGTTCGTACAATATTTAGGTTTTTCACTTCTTTTACTGTATCCTTTGATGGTAAGGCTGCAATACACCCATCATTATCTTTACAACCCAATATAGTAGATAATATGAGATTGTTTGTAACAAATGGTCTAACAATATCATGAATTGTTACAAGTTGTACAGAGTTTGATAATGTTAAACACCCATTCATAACTGAGTCTTGCCTCCTAAAACCCCCAGCTATAACTTTAATAGATTTTTTAGTTTTTAATGATTGTATTTCTTTATTGACATATTCAACATCTTCTTTATTAGTAACTATAACTACCTCAGAAATTTCTTTACAATTTAAAAAAACATTTAAAGCATAAAAAAAAAGTGGTTTATTAGCTAAATACTTGAACTGTTTTTTTTCACCGAACCTTACACCATTTCCTGCGGCTGGTAATACTGCGCCAACATTTAATAATGATTTGTCCATCAATCAAAGAATAAGCATGGCATCGCCATAACTTAAGAAACGATAATTTTTCTTTTTAGCCTCAGCATATGCCTTCATAATTAATTTTCTAGTTGCAAATGCAGACACCATCATTAACAATGTGCTTTTAGGTTGATGAAAATTTGTAATCAAAGCATCTACCATTTTAAAATCATATGGAGGATAAATAAATTTATCTGTCCATCCTCTTTTTGGAGATACCTGAAAACCAGAAACAACTACAGTTTCCAAAGATCTAACCGTAGAAGTACCAACCGCAATAACTTTTCTTCTTTTTTTCTTTGTTTCATTAATAACTAATGCTGTAGCAGGTGATAATTCAAAATATTCTGAATCCATTTGGTGACGATTAAGATCTTCCACCTGGACAGGTCTAAATGTTCCTAGGCCTATATGAAGTGTGGTATAATCTAATTTAATTTGTTTCTTTTTAAGCTTACTTAATACTGAATCAGTGAAATGAAGTCCTGCCGTTGGTGCAGCAACAGCACCCCTACGATCAGCATATACTGTCTGATATCTGACTTTATCAGATGGTACAGCGTCTCTATTTATATATGGAGGTAAAGGTGATAAGCCTATCCGATCAATAATACTATAGATATCTTCACCCTCATATTCGAATCTTACAACTCTACCACCAGAAATAGTGTTATCAATAACATCACAATACACATTCTTTGCAAACATTAGCTTATTTCCAATCCTGACTTTTCTTGCAGGCTTTACCATCACTTCCCAAAGATCATTTTCTAATTCACGTAAAAGAAAAACTTCTACTTTTGCTTCTGTTCGGTCTTTATTAGCAAACAACCTTGCTGGAAAAACTTTAGTATTATTTAACATAAATAAATCATTCTTTCTAAAGTATTCTGGCAAATTAGAAAATTTTTTGTGCTCAATTTCACCTGAATCTCTATGAACAACCATTAACTTTGATCCATCACGTTTCTTAGCTGGATATTGAGCAATATATTTTTTTGGAAGCGCATAATCAAAATCTGCTAATTTATATTTTTTCTTTTTTTGTATCATTAGAATAGTCCTGTTTGTTTAGTTGGGTTAAAAACTTTACCTAAAATTTTATATGCTTTTTCTTGAGCAACGCGTCCTCGAGCAGTTCTCTGAATAAAGCCCTCTTTAATTAAAAATGGTTCATACACATCTTCAACCGTTATACGATCCTCACTTATAGCTACTGCTAGCGAATTGACACCTACAGGTCCACCATCAAAGTTATCTATTAAAGCGGATAGTATTTGTCGATCCATATCATCCAAACCGTGATTATCAATCCCTAAAGATTTTAAAGATTCTTGAGCAATTTTTTTACTTATCATTCCATCTGATTTAACTTCAGCATAATCCCTAGTTCTCCTTAATATACGGTTTGCAATCCTTGGTGTTCCTCTTGAACGTTTTGCTAACTCTTTAGCTCCTTCTTTATCGATGTTTACTTCTAAGATTTGTGCAGATCTGTTTATAATTTGGAATAGGTCATCAGGAGTATAATAATTTACACGCAGTATAACTCCGAAGCGATCTCTTAAAGGTGAAGTTAGGTTTCCTAATCTAGTTGTTGCTCCAATAAGCGTAAAGTTTTCAATATTTAATTGTACGCTACGAGCGCTAGGGCCAGAGTCTATCATTATCTCCAATTGATAGTCTTCCATTGCTGAATATAAATATTCTTCTACAACGCTATTCAACCTATGTATTTCATCAATAAAAAAAACATCCTTATTAGCAACGTTTGTTAATAAACCAGCAAGATCGCCTGCTTTATCTATTACTGGACCAGACGATTGTTTTAAGTTAACATTTAACTCTTTCGATATAATATTTGCTAATGTTGTTTTACCAAGACCTGGGGGACCAAATAACAGAACATGATCAAGCGCTTCATCGCGCTTTTTCGCAGCATTAATATATAACTTCAAGTTATCGACAACATCGTTTTGTCCAACAAAATCATCAAAATGAGAGGGTCGTAGAGTTTTCTCAATTGTTATATCATCTTCAATAATAGTTGGATCAGTAATATGTATTTCAGTCATTAATTTTTATAGAAAATAGATATAATATCATCATTTAAAGCTCCTAAAGATAACAAATTGAATAGGGGGTCGCCAAGTTCGTAGTAAAGAAATTCAATAATTTTATATTATAAAACTTTTTTTAAAAATTTACCTGTATACGATTTTTTAACTTTAGACACTTTTTCTGGGGTACCTGTTGCTATTACTTCACCACCATCTGTACCACCTTCTGGTCCTAGATCAATTATCCAATCTGCGCTTTTAATTACATCTAAATTATGCTCTATAACTATTACAGTATGATCTCTATCTACTAATTTATGAATTACATTCATTAACATTCTTATATCTTCAAAATGAAGACCCGTTGTAGGTTCATCCAAAATATATAAAGTACGTCCTTTTGATGCTTTTGATAATTCCGTAGAAAGTTTAATTCTTTGAGCCTCTCCACCAGATAGAGTTGTTGCTTGTTGCCCTAGTTTTATATAGCCTAAGCCTACTTCATTAAGCGTTGATAACTTTTTCTTTACAGATGGTATATTTTCAAAAAAAATCAATGCCTCTTCTACAGACATTTTTAAAACATTATCTATATTTTTCCCTTTATATTTTATTTGTAAAGTTTCTCTATTATATCTTGCTCCACTGCAAACTTCACATGTGACATATACATCAGGTAAAAAATTCATTTCAATTTTTATTATACCATCACCCTCACATGATTCGCACCTTCCTCCTTTTACATTAAAAGAAAATCGGCCAGGCTTATATCCTCGCATTTTTGATTCCGGGAGCTGGGTAAATAATTCTCTAATAAATACAAAAACTCCTGTATATGTCGCAGGGTTTGATCTCGGTGTACGTCCAATAGGTTTTTGATCAATATTTATTATTTTGTCAATAAACTCTAAGCCTTCAACTGATTCGTGCTGTAAAGGATATTGGCGAGATCCATACAATTCTTTTGATACAGCTGGGTATAGGGTTTCATTAACTAGCGAACTCTTTCCGCTACCAGACACACCTGTAATTACTATTAATTTACCTAAGGGAAAATCTATATCGACATTTTTTAAATTATTTCCCATTGCACCTTTGATGGATAATAAATATGAATTCCCAATCCTTCTTTTAGATGGAAGTGGAATGTTTTGTTTGCCTGATAAATACTGTCCAGTTACAGATTTAGAAAAATTTAATATATCTTTAGGAGTGCCAGCATAGACTACTTCTCCTCCATGATTTCCTGCTCCTGGACCAATATCGATAATATAATCAGATGATTCCATGGTTTCTCTATCGTGCTCAACTACTATTACAGAATTACCTAGATCTCTAAGTTTCTTTAATGTTGTTAACAACCGATTATTATCTCGTGGATGCAAACCAATAGATGGCTCATCTAAAATATAAAGTACTCCCATGAGCTGAGAACCAATCTGTGTTGCTAGTCTAATCCGCTGAGCTTCTCCACCTGAAAGTGTAGCCGCAGATCGATCAAGAGTTAAGTATTCTAAACCAACATCAATTAAAAAACCTAATCTACTATTTATTTCTTTTAAGATTTGTTCTGCAATTTTTGAATCTGTTGAATTCAAAGATAAATTATTAAAATAATCTCTGCATTTTTTAATAGTCATCGCTGAAATTTCGCCAAGATTATTCCTTGATACTTTAACAGCCCTACTTTCTTTTTTTATTCGAGCACCTTCACAATCTGGGCAAGCTCTCATACTCATGAATTGTTCTATCCATTGTCTAATATGTGACGACTTTGTTTGATTATATCTGCGTTCTAGGTTTGGTACAGCTCCCTCCCAACTTCCAGTATAGGTCCCTGTCCATCTTTTTGAAGCATATTCCATCTTGACTGTTTCTTTTCCCGTTCCATATAATAAAACCTTACGAATTTTTGGCTCTATTTTCATCCAAGGTGTTGTAAAATTAAAATTATAATGTTTAGCTAAACTTTTCAAAATTTCTCCATACCAATTCCCTCTGGGTTGCTCACCTAAAGGTATAATTGCCCCTTGAATAAGTGATTTTGATTTATCTGGAACTAATAAATTAGGATCTATGTTCATCTGGCTCCCTAATCCATCGCATTTTTGACAAGCTCCATAGGGAGAATTAAAAGAAAACATGCGTGGAGATAGCTCATCAAGTGAAGCTTCTGGGTGATCCGTACATCCAAAGTGCTCACTAAATAAATGGTCTTTCTTATTGTTTAAATCATGAATAATTATTGCTCCAGAACCAACTTTTAGAGCAAGCTCAACTGATTCCGTTAATCTATCTTTATATTCACCATTAATTATTAACCGGTCGACGACTACCTCAATGTTATGTATTTTGTTTTTATTTAGATCAATTTTATCTTCAACACGGTGGATTTTACCATCAACTCTTAATCGTAAAAATCCATCTCTTCTTACATCTCCAAACACACCTTTGTGTTGCCCTTTTCTTCCTCTTACAACTGGTGCTAGTATATACAACTTCGAATTTTTATTAAACTTACATGCCCTATCGACTATCTGTTGAACAGTTTGTTTTTGAATCCTCTTATTGCATACCCAGCAATGAGGCTTTCCCACATTAGCAAATAACAATCGTAAATAATCATGTATCTCTGTAACGGTTCCAACTGTTGATCTTGGGTTGCGTGCAGTAGATTTTTGTTCAATAGAGATGGCGGGTGAAAGTCCTTCAATATAATCCAGATCAGGCTTTTCCATTAAGCCTAGGAATTGTCTTGCATAGGATGAAAGGGACTCAACATATCTCCTTTGACCTTCTGCATATATTGTATCGAACGCAATGGAAGATTTTCCAGATCCCGAAATTCCTGTAATAACTACAAGCTGATCTCTTGGAATATTTAGATCAATATTTTTTAAGTTATGCTGACGAGCTCCTTTAATTATTATTTGTGTGGTAAGATTTTTCAATTCAATTATTTATTTATTGTAATTTTTGGGTTCAATTTATTCCTAGGCAGACAATGAATTTATGTCAATTAATTATATCTTCAAATTTGGATTAACTATATTTATTAAAAGGAAATTGATAGAGTATAAAATAAAGAACTAAATTTCATCATGGGATCACTAGAAAACCATATACTAATATCTATGCCACATTTACAGGACCCTTATTTTAATAAGAGCATTGTTCTAATTTGTGAACATAATAATGATGGGGCCCTAGGCTTAATTATAAATAAAGCATTTGAAAAACTAGAATTAAAAACTTTATTTAATAATATTGATAATGATAATATATTAAAAATTACACCAAAATTATTTTTTGGTGGACCAGTATTAGTAGAAAGAGGAATATTATTACATGCTAATTCTTACAACAGTAAGCATAGTATAAAAATATCTGATCAATTTTCTATAACCAGCAGTAATAAAATATTAAAAGATATAAGTAATAAAAATGGTCCAAAAAACTTTAAACTGATGCTGGGACATGCTGGATGGACATCTGGTCAATTAGAAAAAGAAATTGAAAACGGTGATTGGCTAATGCAATCTACTTCAATTGATTTTGTATTTAACACTGATGAATCAAATATGTGGCAAATTGCCGCAAAATCTTTTGGGGTAGAATTATCTGAAATTTCAGGTTTTGGCGGTTCAGCTTAAACCAATAGATATAAAATTTATTAGATACTCTATGAAAAGAATTTTACCACAGCTTGCTATTATTTTTGCAGCAATATTATGGAGCTTTGATGGATTATTAAGACAAGCTCTTTATAGTGTGCCATCTATGATAATAGTAACTATTGAACATGTTATTGGTGCAGTTCTATTTATTCCTTTCATTTTAAAAGCTAGAAAGGAAATAACAAAAATAAATCAACAAACATGGGTATCTGTATTTTGGATTAGTATCTGCGGCGGAATTTTAGGTACCTTTTTTTACACTAGCGCCCTAAGCTATGTAAACTACATAAACCTATCCGTTGTTGTTCTATTACAAAAACTTCAACCCTTATTTGCAATAAGTTTAGCATCTGTAATTTTAAAAGAAAAACTTTCAAAAAAGTTTTTATTATTAGCAACTATAGCAATTATTGGAAGTTTTTTAGTTACCTTTGGATTGCAACCATTATCTAAGTGGGAAGACAAAATGATCATTGCATCATTATTTGCACTACTTGCCGCATTTAGCTGGGGAAGCTCTACTGTATTAGGTAAATATGCCTTGCAAAAACTTTCATTTCAAATTGTTACGTCACTTAGATTAATTATCACGTCCATTATTTGTTTAATTATTATTATGGGAACAGAGGATTTATATATAATAGCTGATTTAACCAAATTTCAATGGTTATCAATATTTATCATAAGTATTTCTACAGGTTCTATAGCATTGTTTATTTATTATTACGGGTTAAAAAATATACCAGCATCTCATGCAACTCTATATGAGTTATTCTGGCCATTATCCGCAATGTTTATAGATTGGTTTTATAGATCAAGAACTCTTGAATTAGCACAAATTGTAGGGGCTGTTTTATTATTATCTTCAATTATATTATTGACAAGAGATAACAATAATTAATTGTGAACAACACAAAAAAAGATAAACATAATCTTATATTAAACTGTGCTCATGAGTTCTTTTGGGGCATAGGCCTTTCTTTTCATACTGTATATGCTATAATTCCTTTATTTTTAAAACAACTTGGCGCCCCGCAGGGGATTTGCTTATCTGTTGCAGGACTATGGTCAATTTTAGTAGCATTTCCACAATTGTTTACAGCAATTATTGGTAGAAACATTAAAGATATAAAACGTGCAGTAATTGGTGTTCACATTTTTGCTATGCCACCAATATTTTTTGCTGGATTGATATATGCTTTTTTTGCCCCCACCGGCCCTTATTCTTGGGCGTTATACTATATATGCTTTATTCTATATGGATTAGGCATTGGCATTATTATTCCTATTTGGACTGAATTTCTTAACCATACATTTTCAGTTAATAAACGCGGTAAATATCTTGGGATATCTTTTGCATGGAACAGCATCGGGGGGTTTTTTGGCGGGTTTGCTGTTCGATCAGTTTTAAATAGTAATATACCTTTTCCACAAAACTTTGGATTAGGATTCTTAACTTTTTTCTCCTGTATTTTAATAGGGACTATATTATTTAAATGGTACCATATCAATATTGATACAAATAATGATAATAATAGATCTATAGGTGAGTTTTTAAATGAAACAAAATCTATAATTAAAACAAATTATAATTTTCGTTATTACCTCATATCAAGAATTTTTCTTACTGCAAATTATCCTGCGATTAGTTTATATGCAGTATATACGCAAAACAAATTTGATTTTGATATTAGTGAAGCAGGAATATTTGTTATTATAAATGTTATTGCTTCAGGAGCGGGCAGTCTACTTTCAGGGTGGATTGGAGATTTATATGGACACAAAAGTTCAATTTTATTATCATTTATATCCTACTTTATAGCTCTTATAGTTGCCTTATTATCAAAAAACATGTTGCATGTTTATATTATTTTTTTATTTCTTGGGCTTGGGTTAGGAGCATTTATGCCATCGGCTATGAATTTAATATATAAGTTTGCTGATGGAGGAGATAATAAGATTTATATGGCTTTAACGGATACAGCTTTAGCGCCATTTACTTTTCTAGCAATTATAATTGTTGGAAGTGTTAGTACTATCATTAGTATGGAAATTATATTGATGGGAATTGGTGTTTTTTTATTAATAGGAATAATCACTATGATGTTTTTTGTAGATGATCCAAGCAATATGCATAAAAAACAGGTTATTTCTTATAATATTAGATAATATATTTTTTCTTGCATTTCGAATAAGACAGTACTCAAATTATACCATAGTCAATCATATATGTTTAGGCTTAAATCATACCAAATCATCATTACCTCGGTTATAATGCTGACTCTGTATAACTGTGCGGATAATAATCCAAATAGACATTTAGAATTAGCAAAATGGTACAATTCTAAAGGTTTATATGATGAAGCAATTTCTGAATATCGTGAGGTTATACGTCTTTATCCCAAGTCAACACAAAGTCTTAGTCGAGAAGAGTATAATAGTTTATCTACTGCACATTATCATTTAGCATTAATGTATACAAAAAAAGGTTGGTGGGAGTTTGCATTAGACGCTGCTGAGTCTAGCTTCCAATTGCAACCAAATAATGATGTACATGAACTAGTAGATTTGATAAAAAAGCAAATAAGGTTAAACCAATCTTCTGGCTCTTCATAAACTTATAATACATATATTTAAACTTTTGCTAAAATGTGCCAGAGCGGTGTTCTCCACCATCGCAATAAATAATAGAGCAATTGATAAAATCAGCTTCATGATTTAATAATAAAGAAATTGTATTTGCTATATCATTGGGGGTAGTGGTTCTTTTCATAGGATTACGTTTCTTTGTTTTTTCCACCCAATCTTCCCAATCATCAGTTATTTTTGTAAGAGCCCTTGTTGGTGTAATACCAGCTTGTAATGAATTTGCAGTTATACCGTATCTTCCAAGCTCCCATCCTATTTGTCTTATTATAGCTTCCATTGCAACTTTAGCTACGCTTACTGGACCATATCCATCCATAGCTAGATAATTGCCTTCACTTGTTAAACCTAAAATTCTCGACCCTTTACCTAGTAATTTCATATTAAACAATTTTTGTGTCCAGTATAATAAAGAATTACCCATAACATGCACTGTCATATCCATTTGTTTTTGCGTAACAGGCTTGTCAGAAAAAAAGTTCGTTGTTGTTCCAAAAGCAATTGAATGGAGAAGTAATTTTACGGGTTCCCCATTAGTTATCTCACTTATTTTAGGAATATACTCATCCATAACATCGATGGAAGCAGCATTTATATTCCAAAAATGAACTTTTCCATTATTTATTTTTGATATTTCTTCTTTTAATAATTCGGCTTCCTTTTTGACATCACCTCGATCAAGATGAAACCCAATAATTCCATAACCGTCCTCTGCTAATCTTTTTGCTGTTGCTCCTCCGTGTCCAGTTGAACAACCTAATATTAAAACCCATTCAGTCATAAAAACTCCATATTTATTTGTTGAATTTAGAAAAGAGTAATATGGAAATTAAGATTCTTATATAAATTCTTATTTAATTTATTAGTGAACTATGAGTCGTAAGTCTTCATTTAGCAAAAAAGATCTATTAGAAATTGCCAATGGGAAATTTATTGATAAGAACATTGGCAAACTTCCATTGCCTCCAATGCTTATGATTGATCGTATTTTAGAAATTTCAGAAACTGGTGGAAAGCATGGGAAGGGCTACATAAAAGCTGAGCTTGATATATCTGATAATGATTGGTTTTTTGCTTGTCATTTCAAAAATGATCCAGTAATGCCTGGCTGCTTAGGTCTCGATGGATTTTGGCAATTAATTGGGTTTTTTCTATCATGGTGTGGTGGAAAAGGGAAAGGAAGAGCCTTAGGTGTAAAAGATTTAAAATTTAAAGGTCAAGTAAGGCCCTATCACTCTATTATTACGTATACTATTCATATTAGAAAATTTATTAAACGGCCTACTTTTATGGCTTGGGGAGATGCTATACTATCAGTGAAAAATAAAGAAATATATTTTGCAAAAGATCTTCAAGTTGGGTTATTTGAAAAACTCGTCTGGGATACAGGAATGGATCCATCTTTAGACCCGTTTTAATAATCTAATAAACTAATAATATTATATAATGTCATTACGCTGCGGAATAATTGGGCTACCAAATGTAGGAAAGTCTACACTATTTAATGCTTTAACATCTTCAAAAGTACCAACGGAAAACTATCCATTTTGTACAATAGATCCACATGTTGGAGTCGTAAAACTACCTGATCAAAGATTAGGCTCCTTAAAAAAAATATATAACCCAAATATTGTTACACACTCAACTATTGAATTCACTGATATTGCGGGTTTAGTTAAAGGAGCAAGTAAGGGTGAAGGATTAGGTAACCAATTTTTAGGACAAATTCGTCAAGTAAATACAATAATTCATGTCGTGCGTTGTTTTGAAGACAAAAATATAACGCATGTCTCAGGAAAAGTTGATCCTATTGGTGACGCAGAAACTATTGAGACTGAGTTGTTATTAGCAGATATACAAACACTTGAAAAGCAGTATAGGAAAACAGAAAAAATTGCAAAATCAGGAGATAAAAATAATCAATTAAAGTTCTCATTAGTTAGCGCTCTATTGGATCATTGCAATAATGGAAACAAAGCAAAAACTTATACTGAAGATATTGAAGAAATAGAAATTATTAAAAAATTAAATTTGTTAACATTTAAACCAATACTATATGTTGCTAATGTTGGCGAATCTGATGTATCGGAAAATGAAGCTAGCTATTTCAAAAATAAATTATCTGAATACGCAAAAAAAAGTGATAATATTTCTATCACACTCTGCAGCAAGCTTGAACAAGAAATTGCTTTACTATCTGAAGATGAAAAAGATATCTTTCTTAAAGAATATGAATTATCTGAGCAAGGTTTGAATAAGCTTATTAAGTCTGCTTTTAGTTTATTAGAACTTGAAACTTTTTTTACAGCAGGACCAAAAGAAGTAAGAAGTTGGACAATAAAGAAGGGGACTATTGCTCCAATTGCGGCTGGTACAATACATACAGACTTTCAAAGAGGATTTATTAAGGCAGAAGTAATTAAATATAATGATATAATTGAGCTTGGTTCTGAAAAAGCGGTCAAAGAAGCTGGACTAGCAAAGTTGCAAGGTAAAGAATATATTGTGCGTGATGGAGATTGTATATATTTCCATTTTAATGTGTAAGGATTTTTTATGTGGTTTTTTATGATAACATCATATGTACTAATTATTCTATCTGGCATAGGCTTAATCTTAATTGGTATAAATCATTATGGCAATATTTGGCCAACACAACATATTTCATTTGATTTGTTTGTCAGCTTAATTTTTATTGCTACTCAAACACTAATTATTTTCTTTTTTGTTGGTACTGGAGTAAATATAAAAGAATATACTTTATCAAAAGAAAATAAGTTTTATAAAGGGATTCTTGCTATTAAACGAAGATTGTATCCACCAACTCTTGCAGTAACTATATTATTTATGATTACAGTAATTGTTGATGGAGCATTTTTTTTAGGAAAAGTAAATGAATGGTGGTTTCATGTATCTTATGT
>CEOP01229861.1_pt1 | contig 13886 bp, 17 predicted proteins | sample 361301 | NCBI WGS metagenome assembly CEOP01 (sample SAMEA2619548, study PRJEB7988) | marine metagenome | biome: marine biome (ENVO:00000447); feature: deep chlorophyll maximum layer (ENVO:xxxxxxxx); material: "saline water (ENVO:00002010), including plankton (ENVO:xxxxxxxx)" | depth 55 m
GAAACATTTTTTCTATTATTAACTCCATAATCAAAACTTCTTTTTGAATTATAGTTTAATATGTCATTTTCAATAAAATTATTTAGTTGATCTAACGCTTCTTCTCTAGATATTGTAAATTTCATTAATCTTCGTCATCCCTCCAATTATCTATGTATAATTTCCAACAGGCAAAAGCTACGCAAGGTATACCAACACAGAAACCTAGTAGAACTCCATTTTCCTTACCTAAAAATATTGATCCATAATGCGAACTAAGTATTGGTGGTATAGTAAGAATAAACCCAATAATTATATATCGATATATAAAAGGTGGACGTTTCAAATTGTATTACCCTGATCTACTGGTTGAGAAACGGCAGACGTAAACCAACAATTATTGCAATTATTATCACTACCTTTTTGTACATGCCATTCATAGAAAATTAATTGTTTATCGGTAGATAAAATTTCAATTCTATAAATGTAAGTGTTAGGACTATTTGTGATTAAATTTATCTTATGTGAAGAATGATTTAAAAGATATCTGTATTGCTGACCATAAATCATGATTCTAAATCTATCATAAGGACCTGTGACCTTCTTATTGTCAGGATGAGCGAAAAGCCATGTTTGTCGAATACCTTCGTCTTGTTTATTATTATTTTTTAATGCTTCAAGTTGAATCTTTACAACTTCGAATGGATCAAATTTTTTACTTGGTTTAACAAGTTCTGCCTGCAGATTATTTGAAAAAAAAAGAAATGTTATAAAAATAATTAATTTTTTTAATTCCATATCTTTTCTAATACTTCCTCTCTTTGACAAGCTTTTTTATATGCAAGATATTTTAAAAAGTTTTTTTGATAATAATCTTGATGATAATCTTCTGCTTTATAAAATATATCAAACTCCCATATCAATGTTACAACTTTAGCATCAAACTTATTCTCTATTTTTTCAATTGATTTCTTAATAATTTTTTTTTGTGATTTATTACTAAAAAAAACAACAGATCTATAGCTTTTACCTTTATCACAAAACTGACCAAATTTATCAAAAGGATCAATATTTTTCCAAAAAATATTCAATAGATGTTTGAAAGATACTTTTTTAGAATCGTATATAATTTCAATGGTTTCTACATGACCTGTATCTTTATAAATAACATCTTTATATGTTGGATTCTTTAAATGTCCTCCAGAATATCCTGAAATAGATTTGACTACTCCATCAATTTTATCAAAAGACTCCTCCATGCACCAAAAACAACCTCCGGCAAAATATGCTCTCTTTAAATTTGTACTTTTAATATCTTTACCATCACCAAAATTAACTTTTAATTCACCAGAAAATACTGGATTTTGAGCTATAAAAACTAATTTACAAACTATTATAAAAAAAAGAATTTTCTGCATTTTTTAAATTCTAGAATAGAATTAAAATTTTAAAAGGTATATCTTGTCCTATATGGAAGAAATATTAGATAATATGTGTGAAGAATGTAAGAAAGAAGATGAAAGTGTAAAATCAAATTTTATAATAACTGGTTATAAAGTTTGTGATAGTTGCAAACTTTCTAAAACTATTTTTCCAGTCTAAATACCTTTAAAAAGAATAATAACTGAAAATAAGAAGAAAGCTTGAAAAAGCCAGGCAACAATTACAACTCCTAAAGATTTCCATAGACTGTCATAATCTAAAGCCGATTTTACAGCAACCACCATGCATGCCAACATCCAAAAAGCTGAGCCAATGAATGTTACTGTCATTAGATCAGGTGTAACTCCAAAAACTCTTATTAAGCCTGGGGCACTTGAGAATCCAATTGTTCTTAATAATTCTCCATGATTACTTTTTGTTTTTGGTCCTCCAAATAATTTAACACCTACAAAATATATTACATAAGCCCATACATACCAGCTAAGCAAGGAAAGAATTGGAGCTAACAAAAAGTTAGAGGCCCCCATTTGTAAAGCACCAACTCCTGCTGCTAAACTTGATAAAACTACAACTATTCCTGCTTGAATAGTTGCCGACTTATCTTTTTCTACCTCTTCATACAAATCAATATCAATTTTAATAGCTCGAAAAATTCTATTAATAAATAAATTTATCATTTTGTTATACAAACGGTTTGAGTAATTTTAATATTTTATTATGTAACTTTCTATTAGAAGTAGCTAATATATTTCCACCTTTTTCGGCTGACTTATTGTCCCAATTCGAAACAAAAGCACCAGAATTCTTAATTATAGGTATTAATGGTAAGATATCATACGGTTTTAAATTTGCCTCGATAACTGCATCTACCTTGCCTTCTGCTAATAAACAATAGTTTAAAGCATCAAGACTAAAAAGTCTAAAACTTGATCCAAATTTTTTAGTTATTTTGTTTTGTTTTTGAAAATTAAAAATTCCATGAAAATTACCAATAATTTTAATTGTTTTGAGATTGTTGTTTTTTGATGATTTTAAAACAGATTTTTTTCCTTTTTTATAAACATAAGATTTCTTATCATCGCTTATATAATATCTATATAACTCTGGAAAGTTTGCTAAACCAAGTAAAGACTTATTTTTATAAGAAAAACCAATTAAGTTTGACCACGTAGGGGCACCAATAACAAAAGCTTTAGTACCATCGATGGGATCTATCGTCCATTGATAATTGTTTGAAGAGTTTTTATTTTTAAACTCCTCACCTATAATGGAATCTTTTGAAAATTTTTTATTAATTAGTGATCTTATATATTTTTCAAATAATCTATCAAAATTTGTAACAGGATTTAATTTTTTTTTGTTTTTAGATTTATTATGTACAACTATAGAAGACTTGGATTTCTTGACATAAAAACTATTAAGTTTATGTGGTAAAATTTTAAGAAAATTAAACTGTTTTTTTAGTTTCATAACAGTGTATAACCTAACTAGAGAAAAAACTCATATGAAAATACCAAAAAAATTAGAGCCAATTATATCAGGATTATCCGCAGCTATTGTCATAAGTATTCTTGCATTTCTAACTTTAGAAACCTCTGCTGGAATTTGGTTAATGTTTTCATTTGGAGCAACCGTTTTTCTTGTATTTGTGCTTTATAATTTAGAAACAGCTCAACCAAAGAATATATTTTTTGGCCATTTGGTATCAATACTTGTTGGGGTAATCTTCAATGAAACTATAGGTCTTTCTTTTTATTCTTTAGGTTTATCTGTTGGTGTTGCGGTAATCTTAATGATATACTTTAAAATAATGCACCCGCCAGCGGCCTCTAACCCTTTGGTTGCTTTATTTATGGATTTATCTTTTGATTACATTTTATTCCCAGTCATGACTGGCACTATAGTAATAATTTTACTATCTATTTTAATTAACAGGATTATTCTCAAAAGAAATTATCCGACACGTAAGTTTTAGTTTTTAATTTTAAAAATATTTTTAAGTTTGGAAATCGGTACTCTTATTTTTTTACTAAAATATTTTTTTATCAATTGAAAAAATGTTATTTTTTTATCAATTGTAAATGGTTTTCTTTCCTTGAGATCTATTGTTTCATGCCAGTGGAACTGTAAAATAAAACTGTCTTCAAAATATTTTTGAAATCTCCAAACTTGCGCGACGGATAAAAATTTTTCAGTTGCATTAATTTTCGGAGAATATAATAATTTTTGATTATCATCATCAAATTCAAACCACCATTTATGTCCGTAAATTTCTTCGTCACATCCAAAAACAATGTTATCGTTTAGCTTTGTTGGAAGTTCTATATAACCTGCTTTTGAAATTCTTTCGACCTCATCTTTAAATTCAAGTAAATTTGGAATATGCTCCAAGACATGACTAAGAATAACATAGTCAAATTCTTTATCTTTAAATGGAAGTTTCTCATGGGGTGTAATTCTAGTATAATTTAAATTCAACTTCTTGAAGCCAGCTTCAAAATCATCAATATCAGCAAAATGGTTAGCTTCAGTCCAGTAATTAGCTAAAGAGCAACCTAGGTCTAAAATTTTTAAATGACTATTTTCTTGAAGCCATTTTTTTTGGTTAATTTTATTTGTTCTTCTTATTGGCATTTAATTATTTAACAAAACTATACTAAAATTTAACATTAAAGCATACATTGACCACAAAAAATAAGGTACGATCAAATAAAAACTAATCCTATTTTCTTTATAATAAACTTTCATAAGTATAACTATAAAAGCTAATATAATTATCAAATCAATTAAAGCTAACCCTACTCTATGAAATCCAAAAAATATAACACTCCAAATAGCGTTGAAAAATAAATGAATTAAATATAGTTTTAAAATTTTTTTATCTGATGTTTTGTTCCATGCTAGCCAAGCAGCAATTGACATAAGTATATATAGCATTGTCCAAACTGGACCAAAAACCCAGCTTGGTGGGTTAAAGTTTGGTAGAATAATTTCGGAATACCAAGGTTCTTTATATATAGATGTTACAAAACCACCAATTGCCGAAGCGGTGAATGTAATTAAAAGTATTAAAAGTAGAGATAAATATTTATTCTTACTCATAAAATAATATATAACTAATTTATGTCAGAAAATCAGAAAAAAATTTGGATTACCGGCGCTAGTAGTGGAATTGGTAGATCTTTAGCAGAAAAATTTGCTGGAGAGAACTGGAAGGTCGCTATTTCAGCTAGAAGAGAAAATTTACTTAATGAACTAGCTGAACATAAAAATATAAAAGCTTACCCTTTAGATGTAACGAATTCTGAAATGGTTAATAAAGTTTTTATAAATATTATAAATGATCTAGAAAATATTGATTTATGTATTTTTTGTAGTGGAACATATGATCCAAAACTTGAAAAAGAAATAAATAAAGATCAAATTAAAAAAACTATGGATGTAAATTTTTTTGGTGTAGTGAATTGTATAAAATCAGTTGAGACATATTTAAAAAAAAAAAAAACCGGACATATATCGATAGTTTCATCAATTGCTGGTTACAGAGGCCTACCAAATTCGAGCGGTTATGGTCCCTCTAAAGCTGCTTTAACCAATTTAACAGAAAGCTTATATTTTGATTTTAAAAAATATAATGTAAGAATATCTCTTATTTCACCTGGTTTTATTAAAACTCCTCTTACAGATAAGAATGAATTTAGAATGCCTTTCATAAGATCTCCACAATTTGCAGCTAATAAAATTTTTAATGGCCTAACTAAAAGTAAATCTTTTGAGATAACATTTCCAAAACAATTAACAATAATTTTTAAATTTTTTAGAATTTTACCTTACAGAATATACTTATTTTTAGTTAACAAATTAGTTAAAAGATAATTATTTTACAAACTCAATAATTCTTTCTAAAGTAGTTTTTTCCGGACCTTCATATTTAACTGGATAAGAATTAGTCTTCGTTAATACTTCTACACCCTTAGTAAAAATAAATATAAAAAAGACTAAAAAACATACAGCAAAAATTTTAGCTGGGTTATAATTTCCTGTTTCAAATACGCTTCTCTCTTCTTTCTTCGCTTTGTGAAAGAATTTAAAAGTAACGTAAACAGCAATTATTAAACCAATGTGAGCCATAACAACTCCAGCCCATCCCCAAATAAAAGTAGTTAGACTAAAAACATATAGGCTAAATACTGTCGACCATATAAAAGATAGAACAATTAATATTTGTAAACGTACTGTCTTTGGCAAACTTCTAAGATCTGATTTAGAGTCATCAAACATAATATTTGCACTTTCAATCATCCAATCTTTTAATTTATTTAACATAAATTTATATTTTTTATTTTATTTAACTTTTGACAAACATTACTGTTAATTCTGCTACTTTAATTCCAAATTTTGTCATAGTGGCTCTGTTAATAGCTACCTTATCATCTTGTTTAAAAATCCAATCATCAAATGTAATTTTAATCTTTTTTCCCTTGATGGGGACTAGCAAAACATATTCAAATTTAAATGCTGGTCCATAGGAGAACCCTTTAGCAGTTCCGGCTACATCTTCTGCGGTTCCTTCATAATTATGCTCATCGATTTTATTAATTTTCCATTTTCTAGTTTGAACTTCTCCATCTGACCAGTCAAATTTTTCATCAAGAATTAATTGTTTTCCATCCCATTTACCGTTTAAATCTGCAGAAAATTGTCTTGTAACTTTACCCGATCTATTTTGCAAAATTCCCCAGGCTTTGACATTTCCTGATAAATAATTTTCAATTATTAATCTTGGTTTTTGGTCTTTAAAATCTGTAGGTTTCATATTATTTGCACATCCTGTTAAAAAAATTAATAAAGTTAAATTGAAGATTTTAAACATGCTCACTGTCTATTAGACATAGAAAATTGAATCAAGTCTATATTTTTTGCTTTAAATCCTGCCTCACAATAGGATAAGTAAAATTCCCACATTCTTCTAAAATAGTCATCAAAGCCAAGAGGTGAAATATTGTCCCATGTTGAAGAAAAATTTTTTTTCCACGTAAAAAGAGTTTTTGCATAATCCTCAGAATAAGAATTGGTCTTATCTAAGCTCAAGTAATTTTTTTTTGCTAATTTTTTAATTAAGTCAAGTGAAGGTAAAAAACCACCTGGAAATATATATTTTTGAATAAAATCTTCATCAGTTCTATAGCGATCAAAAAGGGAGTTTTCAATAGTAATTCCTTGAATTGCTGCTTTGCCATTGGATGTAAGTGAATTTTTAATTGTTTTAAAATATTGATCCAAATATTTTTCTCCAACCGCTTCTATCATTTCGATCGAAGCTACTTTATTATATTTTTTTTTTAAATCTCTATAGTCCAAAAACATTACATTAACTTTATTATTTAAGCCATTTTCAAATATTCTTTTTTTTGAATATTCATATTGTTTTTTTGAAATTGTAATACAATCAATTAAAACATCATACCTTTTAGCTAAATATTCTGAAAATCCTCCCCAGCCACATCCGATTTCTAAGATCTTATCTCCCTCCTTGAGGGTTAATAAATCAATTAGATTTTGATATTTATTTTTCTGAGCCGTTTCTAAGTTATCATCTTTTTTTTTATATATTGCACTAGAATACGTTAAAGTTTTATCGAGCCAGATAGAAAAAAATTCATTTCCAAGATCATAATGTTTTGAAATATACCTTAAACTCTTTGATTTAGTATTAGATGCAAAAAATCTTTTTAAAATATTTTTAATTTTTTGTAATTTTAGACTACCTGAAAAAGAATGAATTAGTTTAATATTTTTTGCTGTAATTTCAATAAGGTTTGTTAAATTAGATGTATAAAAATCTTTATTCATATAGGCTTCTCCTAAGGCAGAACTTCCTCCTAATATAATATTTAGATAAAACTTAGAGCTATTAATTTTAATGTCTGCTGATAGAGGATTTTCAAGATCCCCAAACTGGTAAACTTTACCGTCATAGTTAATTAATTTTAAATTACCATTTCTTATTAATTTTAACTTATTGATTATAAGTTTTTCTGAAATTTTAATCATACTTATCAATTTTTTTCGTAGCTTAAATTATTTTTAATTTTCTTGTTTCGAGATCTATATATTGCTCCTTTATTCCATAATAGTAATGCTTCAAAATGTATCGCACCAATTATTTTTACTGTCATTAAGGGGTATTTTAAAAAATTAATAATTAATTGTTTAAAACTAAAATCTTTTTTTTCACCTGTTTGGACAGCAGTCAATACGGTCCCTTCCCTGTCTGTCTGTTTAATAGAAACAAATAGTTTTTTTTTGGGATGTAATAATTTGAAGTCATAGAAAGTGTTCATATCCATAAATGGAGAAACGTAAAATTTTTTTTTGCATGATTGCTCTACTTTTATTTTATCCTTTACTTTAAAAATATAAGTGTGTTGTTCATTAAAAGTGTTTTTTACCTCAAAAAATATAGCCTTTAATATATTTTCTTCATAACAGTAAAAAATACTTAAAGGATTAAATACATAGCCAAAAACTCGAGGATAACAAAGTAACTTAATTTTATTAATATTTTGTTTAATATTGAACTTTTTAAGGTTTTGAAAAATCCAATCTTTTAATGATTTGCCATCTCTATCTCCGTGGTCTCTATTATAAAAACTAAAAATATTAAATTTATTAAAAGAAAAAATGAGATTTTCTTTATCTAACTTATCAAGCTCATCTAAATCAATAAAAAGAGAGAAGGTTCTATATTTTAGTTTATGTTTAACTGGTTTAAACCTAGTGTGGGTGACAAGCCCGTTATAAAGACATGAGTTCATGATGTTTTAAAATTTTGTATTAAATCTAGTGTTGATTTTAAACCATCTTCGTGAAATCCATAACCAAAATAACTCCCACAATACCATGTCCTTTTCTTGCCTTGAAGTAATTTTAAATCCTTTTGAGCCATAAGTGTTTCAGAATTAAAATAAGGATGAGTAAAATATGTTTTATGAATAATCTTTTTATTATCTATTTCGCTAACTGGATTTAGGGAGAGAAAATAGTTAGGTTCACAGTCTAAATTTTGTAGTTTATTTAACCAATATGTTACACAGGAATTATTTTCTTTAGATAATGAATTCCAGCTAGACCAAGCTACTTTTCTTTTTGGCATCAATTTTTCATCAGTGTGAAGAAAAATTTTATTAGATATATAACAAAATTTACCCAAAATTTTTTTTTCTTCGTCTGTTGGATCTTCCAACAGATTTAAACTTTGATCAGCATGGGAAGCTAGTATTACTTCATCGTAATCTAAAAATTCACCATTAACATTTATTCTTACATTATCAGAATTTCGTTTAATACTTTCTACTTTATAGTTTTTAAAAACTTCACCACTAATATTTTTCAATACTTTTTCCACATAAATTCTACTTCGATTGGAAACAGTATACCATTGAGGCCTATTTCTTAATTTAAATAAACCATGATTTATAAAAAAATTTAAAAACAGTTTTAAAGGTAAATCTTTAGCTTTGTCATAAGGCATAGACCAAATTGCAGCAACCATTGGAATGATATGATATTCAACAAAATATTTGGAAAAATTTGATTTATCTAAATAACTACCCAAAGTCTCTCTTTCTAAATTATTTTTGAGTAAAGATGGAGCGGTTTTATAAAATAAGATTATTTCCCTAATCATTTTTAAAAATTTTATATTTAAAATATTAATTTTATTTGCAAAAATTGCCTTAAAACCTTTGCCACCATACTCAATATTGGTATTTTGAATTGATACAGAAAAAGACATATCGCTTTTCTCATAAGGAATTTCCAGCTCATTAAAAAAATTAATTAAATTTGGATAAGTAGATTTGTTAAAAACAATAAACCCTAGGTCTACTGGTAAAATTTTACTTTTATTTTTAATATCGTAAGTATAAGAATGCCCTCCAAAGTGATCATCTTGTTCGAAAAGATCGACTTTAAATTTTTTAGATAAATAATAAGCTGCAGATAATCCTGATATTCCTGAGCCAACAACTGCAATTTTCATTTATTATGCAGCTTCGTCTTTGTATTCGTCCATAGATGGACAAGAACATACTAAATTTCTATCCCCATATACATTGTCAACTCTAGCCACAGGAGCCCAATACTTATGGTCTTTTAAGTATTTTTTTGGAAAAGCAGCTTCTTGTCTAGAATATGAGTGTTTCCACTCATCTGAAGATAATTCTAGATAAGTATGAGGAGCATTTATCATAGGATTATCTTTTTTTTCAAAACTGCCGGAGTCTATCTTATCTATTTCATCCTTAATGTTTAGCAAAGCATTACAAAATTTATTTATCTCCTCTAAATTTTCACTTTCAGTTGGTTCAATCATAATAGTTCCCGAAACTGGCCAGGACATAGTAGGAGCATGATAACCATAATCAATTAATCTTTTTGCAATGTCCTCTTCTGTTATCCCTGTTTTTTCCTTTATGGGTCTTATATCAATTATACACTCATGAGCTACATTCCCATTTTTTCCTGTATATAAAACCTTATATTTTTCAGATAATTTTTTTGATATATAGTTTGCATTCAAAATAGATATTTGTGATGCAAGTTTCAAGCCTTTTGAGCCCATCATTTTGATATACATCCAAGAAATAACTAAAATACTTGCACTTCCCCAGGGGGCCGCAGAAACAGAACCAACTCCTTTTGTTAACTTAGAATTTTGAAGATGATGATGTGTTGGTAAAAATTCTTCTAAATGTTTTGCGCATGCAATTGGTCCCATACCAGGTCCGCCACCGCCATGAGGAATACAAAATGTTTTGTGTAAATTTATATGACAGACATCAGGCCCAAATTTTCCAGGTTTTGCAATTCCTACTAGGGCATTTAAATTAGCTCCATCCATATAAACTTGACCTCCATTAGTATGAATAATGTTACAAATTTCAATTATTTTTTCCTCAAATACACCATGAGTAGATGGATATGTAACCATTAAAGCTGCCAAGTCTTTAGAATATTTTTTAGATTTATTTTTTAAATCTTCTAAATCAATATTTCCATTTTCATCGCAGTTTACTACAACTACTTTCATTCCTGACATCTGAGCACTAGCTGGGTTTGTTCCGTGTGCAGAATTAGGTATTAAACATACGTCTCTATTGCTCTCATTATTATTTTTATGAAAAGCTCTTATGGTCATTAATCCAGCGTATTCACCTTGAGCACCTGAATTAGGTTGTAGTGATACAGCATCAAATCCAGTAATTTCTTTAAGGTCTTTTATCAAGTCATTAAATAATATTTGATACCCTTTCATTTGATTAATAGGAACAAAAGGATGAGGCAACGAGAATTCTTTCCAAGAAATTGGTATCATTTCTGCTGTAGCATTTAATTTCATTGTACATGAACCAAGTGCAATCATAGATCTATTTAAAGCGATATCACTATCTTCAAGTTTTTTTAAATATCTCATCATTTCAGTTTCTGAATGATATTTATTGAAAACTGGATGAGTTAAATATTTAGATGATCTTAACAATTCTTGAGGAATGTTTTCAAGTTTAACATCCGTTGATTTGTTTATTACTTCTTTGACACCAAATATCTTCAAAAGTAAGTTTACATGATCAAGTCTTTTAGCTTCATCGAATGCTACTGATATAATTTGATTATTTATTTTTCTTAAATTAACTTTTTCTGCTATTGCTTTTCTATAAATTTCATCTGTTTTATCTTTGGTTTTCACAGTGACTGTATCAAAAAAGTTATCTGAATGTAGCTCATATCCAGCAATCTTAATTTTATCTGCAAATAATTTAGCCAATTTTGAAGTTCTATTAGCAATATTAAGAATTCCTGTTGGTCCATGATAAATTGCATAAGCAGCTGAGACTATTGCCAAAAGAGCTTGGGCTGTACAAATGTTGCTGGTAGCTTTATCTCTTCTTATGTGTTGCTCTCGAGTTTGTAATGATAATCTATAAGCCTTTTTGCCAAAACGATCCACTGATACACCAATAATTCTACCTGGCATAGATCTTTTGAATTCCTCTTTGGTTGCAAAAAAAGCTGCATGAGGACCACCATAACCCATTGGAACTCCAAATCTTTGAGCATTACCAACTGCAATATCTGCTCCAAGTTCAGCTGGAGTTTTAAGTTTTGCTAAAGAAAGAAGATCGCAAATAACAATTGCTTTGCCTCCTTTTTTTCGAATTTGGCTAATTGCCTCGCTTGGATCAGCAATATCTCCAAGTGTGTCTGGATATGCAATAACACCACATATAAGTTCACTTTTTTCACTTTTTAAGAAATCTTTTTGATTACCAACTATAAGCTCAAGTCCAAAAGGCTCTATTCTAGTTTTAATTAAATTTATAGTTTGAGGATTGCAAGTTTCTGAAACAAAAATTTTTTTAGAATTATTCTTTCTTACTCTTTGAGCTAGGCCCACTGCTTCGGCAGCTGCAGTAGCTTCATCTAATAAAGAAGCGTTTGCAATATCCATACCCGTTAAATCAATTACTAATTGTTGAAAATTAAGAAGCATTTCCAATCTTCCTTGGGCTACCTCTGGCTGGTATGGTGTGTAAGATGTATACCATCCTGGATTTTCTAAAATATTTCTTAAAATAACATGAGGGGTAAAGCAATTATAGTAGCCCATGCCTATGAAATTTCTAAAAGTTTCATTTTTTTGAGATATGATTTTAAGTTTTTTTAAAGCTTCACTTTCTGATAATGAATTATCAATTTTTAACTCATCTTTAAGTAAAATCTTTTCAGGAACAGTATCTTTAATTAAATGGTCTAACGTTTTAATTCCAAGATAATCTAAAATTTTAATTTGATCATTCTTTGAAGGACCAATATGTCTACCTATAAATTCTTGTGTAGTATCATCTATCATTAGCTTGGATTATCCTTTATAAATTTATCATAGTCATCTTTAGACATTAGGTTGTTTAATTGTGATTTATCTTTTACTTTAATTTTAAAGAACCAGCCTTCTCCTTCAGGGTCAGCATTTACTTTAGATGGATCATCAACGATAGTTTTATTTCCTTCAACAATATCACCTGAAATAGGTGAATAAACATCACTGGCTGCTTTTGTGGACTCCACTACTGCTGTTTGACCTCCTGCTTCCACAATTTTACTTTTTTCAGGCACTTCCACAAAAACTATATCACCTAGCATTTCTGTTGCGTGTTTTGTTATACCAACTACAGCTATATCTCCGTCTATTGTTATCCACTCATGATTTTTTGAAAATTTTTTTTCACTCATATATCCTCCTATTATTTTACGTAACTTTTTTTATAAAAAGGTAGGTTAGAAACCTTAGCATTGTATTTCTTTCCTCTTACTTCAATTTTAATCTTAGTGTCAGCTGATGAAAAGTTGGAATTTATATAACCCATCGCCACTGAAGCTTTCACGCTTGGTCCAAACGTCCCACTTGTTATTATACCAATTTCTTTTTCATCTATTGAAAATATCTTTGTACCTTCTCTAGCTATAATCTTTCCCTCAGGTAATATCCCCACTCTTAATTTTGAACTTCCATTTTCTATGTTTTTAATTATTTTCATCCAACCATTAAAACCTCCCTCTTCTCTTCTTTTTTTTGCTATCGCCCATTTTAAATTAGCTTCTATAGGATTTATTTTTTCATTCAAATCGTGCCCATATAAACATAGCCCAGCTTCTAACCTCAAAGTGTCTCTTGCCCCTAAACCAATTGGTTTTACTTTTTTTTCAATCAAAAATTTAATCAAATCTTCAACCTTACTATTAGGTATCGAAATTTCAAATCCATCTTCACCGGTATAACCAGATCTTGTTATGTATAATTTTATTTCAGAAAAGTTAAAATAATTACCATTCATGAACTTTAATTTTTCTACCCCTGGAATAATACTGCTTAAAATCATTGCTGACTCTGGACCTTGTAAGGCTATTAAAGATAAATCGGTGTTTAAAAAATATTTATGACTAGAATTTAAATATTTTGATATTTGTTTTATATCATTCTCCTTACAACTAGCATTTAGTATAATATTAAATCCACGATTTATTCTAGTAATTATAAGATCGTCAATAACTCCCCCATTGTCATTCAGTAAAAAAGAGTATTTTGATTGATTTAATTTAAGAGCGCTTAAATCTGCAGGGATAATTTTTTCAAGGGACTTTTCTAAAGATAGATCTCCCTCCAAAAAAAATTGGCCCATATGAGAAACGTCAAAAAAACCAGCAAAGCTTCTCGTTGAAATATGCTCTTTAATAACACCCTCTTTGTATTGAATTGGCATTTCATAGCCAGCGAATGGAACAAATTTTGCCCCTAGAGTTTTATGATAATTGTATAAAGCTGTTTTTTGTGTCTCCATAATAACTCTTTTCTTTAACCCCATCTGTCTGTGTACCTGAGAGATTTAATCCTTCGGTGAGGC
>CEOP01060095.1_pt1 | contig 13864 bp, 14 predicted proteins | sample 361301 | NCBI WGS metagenome assembly CEOP01 (sample SAMEA2619548, study PRJEB7988) | marine metagenome | biome: marine biome (ENVO:00000447); feature: deep chlorophyll maximum layer (ENVO:xxxxxxxx); material: "saline water (ENVO:00002010), including plankton (ENVO:xxxxxxxx)" | depth 55 m
GCCCCAAGGCGTGAGCAATCTTCCATCTCGTGCAAAAAGAGCGTAAGCAGCTGAATCAAACAAATCAGCCCCCAATGCAATGGACATTGGGAAGAGCATTGGATGTCCGCAACCAAACATGTGAACGGGGCGATTGGGTGGCAAGTTTGGAAGCGCAGCCATCATGATTTTGGCATAATCTTTGTAGCGTTGCTGTTCCATTACGGGAACAATTCCCCCTATTGGGTGAACTGAGAAGTCATGTTCGGACATTAATTGAGCAGATAGTTGACGTAATTTACGAAATACGCCGCCTTGAATTGGGCCGTTGAGCATTGTTTCTCCAGAAGCCTCAACACTTACCGTTGCTCTATTCACCGTTTCATGGACGGCTTCTTCCACTTCCTTTTCAGTCATATCGGGTCTTGAAAAGACGTCAAGCATTGTTGCGATATCGACTCCAATGGACTTCTGAAAGGTCACGATTTCTTCAACACCGACTTCCACATCTCCGTACATGTAAGATTGAAATGTCCCTGAATCGGTCATGACCACTCCCGGGAAATTGAGCAAAGAGTGCACGCCGTTTTGTTGGGCCTCTCCTTTGAGATCATCGTGCTTCCAGATGATGTATGAATTGGTAATGAGTGCTCCAATTCCATACTTGTCCCACATGACTCTCGGTTCGATCGTACGGATGTTGGGGTTGACGACGGGAAGGAGAGCTGGAGTTTCTAGGATACCATGTTCGGTGTGGAGTTTACCAAGCCGCGCCCGCCCATCTCTCTGGGTTACCTCAAATTTCCCCCTGTCCTGTTCTCGACACGGCTTCGGGTCCTTTCGGGTACCTTCAGTCCATGCGGGCATGTACGACCCTCCGCACATGAATTATCAAAGCCTCGGCTAAGTTGGACCTGCTGATTGCCGTTTAAGGGTCAACAAATTCAACGGCGCCATGAGCCAATATGAACTCGCGACCGAGTTCATCAAAAGTATCAAGAAGTGCCGACGAAAAGGTGATTGAGTGGACCTCAGCATCTTTTTCGAGGTCTGTTTTTACACCCTCAAGCGTACCGGGTGCTGCTCCACACGACAAGCAGGCGCCGGTCAAATCCAAAACAAATTCAAGGCCTTGTTGGGTTACAGTATGACGGGTTACTGCGATTCCACCACCGTGTCCGTCCAAAGCTGCACGAACTGTGCCGAGTCGTGATAGCAATGCCGGCACAAGATGCGATGACGAGATGAGTTCGCTAAGAGGCGTGTTGCGTAATCGCTCTTCTTCTTCTGCGTCAGTTGTCTCTTCAATACGGCGAAAGGATTCGGCCTCCATGGCCGCTTTGGCTTCTGCTGCATAGCGGGCTACCAAATCGTCGTCCATGATGGTTTGAATAAGCGGTTATCTATCAAGTCTCCTTTTCTGGACTGGAATTCTCAAATGGCAATTTCCATGACCAAAAAGTGGGATTGTAAATGGAAGAAATCCAATGTGAGTCAAAGTAACACCTTTTTAGAGAGGAAGATTATCAGTAGTTGTATATCCTACAACATCCCTTCATAAAGGATGGACTGGAGGGTATGTTAGGGTGTGGCTAGGGTGTCGGAGATTCTTCGTATTGAAAACCTGCATGTTAGCGTAGAAGGTACCGCGATTATTAAGGGATTGAGTTTGACCATCAATCAAGGTGAAATCCACGTAATAATGGGGCGCAACGGGGCTGGGAAATCAACTCTTGCAAGCGTAATTATGGGTCATCCCGCCTATGAAATTACGGAAGGGGAAATTCATTATCTCAGCCAACCACTCGAACAACTTAGTGTCTTTGAACGGGCAAGAGCAGGTATGTTCCTCTCATTCCAATATCCTGTTGTGATTCCAGGTGTGCAAGTTGGTACATTCTTGAAAAAATCAGTACAATCGGTACGTGATGAGCCAATAAAAGGCCGCGCCTTCCGCAAAGAACTCAATGAAGCCATGAGCACACTTGATATGGACAAAACCGTACTTTCACGCTATGTTAATGATGGATTCAGTGGAGGAGAGAAGAAGCGTTTGGAGATACTTCAAATGTTGATGCTTAATCCAAAACTCGCCCTTCTTGATGAAACCGACTCTGGCCTCGATATCGACGCTCTACGGATTGTTGCCAAAGGCATCAATCAAGTTGTGCCTCAGGCTGGTTGCCTGATTATCACCCACTATCAACGTCTGCTTGACCACGTCAAGCCCGATTATGTTCATGTCATGATCGACGGTCAAATTTTGTTGACCGGTGGCCCTGAACTTGCCCATAAACTCGAAGATAAAGGGTACGACTGGATCGATGTTACTCCGGAGGCGTGAAGATGAGTGACCAAGCAAACGACGCAGTAGGAGACTATCGGTTTGGGTTCCATGACCCTGAAAACTCAACGATCCGTTTTGACAAGGGACTGTCCGAGCAAGTCGTCCGTGACATCTCCGCACTAAAAGATGAGCCAAAATGGATGACTGACTTGCGAGTAAAGGCATACAAGCACTTCATGGAGCGCCCGATGCCAGATTGGGGTAATTGCGATTCCCTTAACGAAATTAACTTCGATAATATCACGTATTTCTTGCGCTCTTCAGATGCTACTGAAAATGATTGGAGCGATGTTCCTGACGATATCAAAAACACATTCAACCGTCTTGGAATTCCTGAAGCAGAACAAAAGTGGCTTGGAGGAGTAACAGCCCAATACGAGTCTGAAGCCGTCTACCATTCAATTCGGGAGGACCTCGAAGAACAAGGCGTCCTTTTCTTGGATATGGACAGCGGTTTGAAACAATTTCCCGACATTGTCAAGAAGTATTTCGGTACCGTAATTCCACACACTGACAACAAATTTTCTGCCCTCAACACTGCGGTCTGGTCCGGGGGTTCGTTCATCTATGTTCCCAAAGGCGTGCATGTTGAAATGCCGGTTCAAGCCTACTTCCGAATCAATGCAAAAAACATGGGTCAATTTGAGCGCACACTCATCATCGCCGATGAAGACAGTAGCATCCACTATGTTGAAGGATGTACTGCGCCAACCTATTCCACCGATTCACTGCATTCTGCAGTGGTTGAACTCATTGCAATGAAAGGAGCTAAAATCCGTTATTCCACAATTCAAAATTGGTCTGCGAACGTGTTCAACTTGGTGACCAAACGCGGCGTTGCACATGAAAAAGCAACCATTGAATGGGTGGATGGCAACATCGGCTCCAAACTCACGATGAAGTATCCCGCCGTACTGCTCAAGGGTGAAGGGGCTCATGCAGAAGTCATTTCGGTGGCATATGCAGGGAAAGGGCAACATCAAGATGCTGGGGCGAAGGTTCACCATCTCGCACCGAACACAACATCGAACATCCTTTCAAAATCGATTTCCAAAAATGGAGGGCGCTCATCCTACCGAGGTATGCTTCAAGTGACTCCTAAATCTCATGGATGTCGGTCAAAGGTTGTCTGTGATGCATTGATGCTGGATAGCGATTCAAGGTCAGACACCTATCCGACCATGGAAGTCGGAAATCCGACAGCGGATTTGGAACATGAAGCAAGTGTCTCCAAAGTTTCCGGTGATCAACTGTTTTACCTGATGAGCCGTGGATTTACTGAAGCAGAAGCCATGGGGCTTATTGTAAACGGATTCTTTGAGCCTTTCACAAGAGAACTGCCGATGGAATATGCAGTTGAACTCAACAAACTCTTGGAACTTGAGATGGAGGGTTCTATTGGATGAAGTATTCCAAAATGGAACTTCCTTCAAGGGCTGACCATTTGTGGAGATACACCCCTTGGAAGAGAATACACCCGACCAGTGTAGAACAAGTCCCCGAAGCAATCCCAATTCGTTGGTCTTTGAATGAAGGTGGGTCGTTGTCCGATGGAGTGCCCGAGCACTCGATGAGCGATGATATTGCACGAATATTTTTGAGCGAATTGACATCAGAAAAGGTCTCGTTGTCTGTGGATGGTAGTGCTTCCATTGTTCATCTGTATGGAGTTGCTTCCGGTCATGCAGCGGCGGGTAGGCTCCACATTGACTTCTATCAAGACACAACCGTGGTGATTCACCTTTCTGGAGAGGCAGATTGGGCTGGGCTTCACATCACGGGTTCTGTTCAAGCAAATGTTCGTGCAGGCGTTGGTTTTGTCAATGAACTGTCAGCGAATACAAAATTCCTTCGTTGTGAGGATTGGATCGTAGAGCGGGATGCCCGTTTAGAACTCGCAGCGCTCTCAGTTGGCGGCTTTCGTTGTAAAAATGACCTTCGAACACGCTTGAACGCCACAGGAAGCAGTCTAAAGCAAGCCATTTCAGTCCACGGACACAATCAACGTCATGTTGACCATCATATCGAAATTCATCATAATGTTGGGCACACAGATTCAGACCTCCATGTGCATGCAGCATGCAATGACCAAAGCCACTCCATTTCCACTGGTTTGTTGACCATTGCAGAGTTTGCGAATCATTCCGATGCCAGTCAAGTATTCAAGAATCTCTTGCTTTCGGAACGCTCTCGTGCTGAAGCAATTCCGGAGTTGGAAGTTTTGGCAGATGAAGTCTCTGCCAATCACGGGGCCGCAAGTTCACCGGTTGATCCTGACCAAATTCATTACCTAATGAGCCGGGGTCTTGGTCTTGAAGAAGCCACTGCTCTCATCATTGAGGGATTCATGCAAGATGGATTTTCTATGTTAAAATCAAAAGAATTGATTGACGAAATCCGCACCCGACTTACGGTACATTTGGAATGTGAATTGAAGAGGTGACATCATGCTTCGTGACCAGTTTCCAATTATGCAACGAAGGGTTAACGGCCACCCTTTGGTCTACCTTGATAATGCGGCGACAACCCAAAAGCCTCAGGTCGTTATCGATGCGATGAACGATTATTATTCCAAATCAAATGCCAATGTTCATCGTGCAGTACACACACTCGCAGGCGAAGCAACCGAAGGTTACGAATCGTGTAGAAACAAACTCAAACAACGCTACAATGCTGAACGAGTGATTCTAACAAGCGGTACAACTGAAGCCATCAATCTCGTTGCTCATGCCTGGGGTCGAGCCAACTTGAAAGAAGGCGATGTAATTGTTCTCACTGAAATGGAGCACCATTCAGATATTGTGCCTTGGCAAATGCTTGCACAAGAGCGTGGCGTTGAACTGCGTTATGTCCCCGTGACCGAGCACTTTACTCTGGACATGGATGCCTTTGACTATGCACTTGACGGAGCGGCTTTGGTTTGTGTGGTCCATACCTCAAATGTCTTGGGTGTGCGAAATCCGCTTGAAGAAATCATTGCAAAGTCCCACGATGCAGGTGCCCGTGTCCTCATTGACGCTGCTCAAGGAGTGCCTCATGCCAGTGTTGATTTCGAAGACTTTGGTGCAGACTTCATGGCTTTTTCAGCGCACAAAATGTGTGGCCCAACCGGTATTGGAGCCCTTCTTGTGACTCAGGATGTATTTGATGAGATGGAACCGTTTATGGGTGGTGGAGACATGATTGAGACGGTTACTACCGAGGGGTCAACATACCAGAGCAATGAGCATAAATTTGAAGCGGGAACGCCCCGCATCGCAGAGGCTATCGGTTGGACCGCTGCTTTGGAATGGATGGAAACATTTGACCTGGAAGCTGAACATACAAGGCTCATCAAGATCGCCTCTTGGGTTGCCGATCAATTACGGGACCTCGGGATGGATGTTTACGGCCGTCATGGAGAGCATGATGCTGCAGTGGTGTCCTTCCTTCACCCAACCATCAACAGTGAAGATATGGCTCACCTTCTTGACGCCCGTGGATTCGCTGTTAGAACCGGACATCATTGTGCTCAACCTTTGCTTACTCGATTGGGGATCTCGGGCACAGTTCGAGCCTCATTTTATGTTTACAACACGAGAGAGGAAGCGGAATCGTTTGTTGATGAACTACGGATTATTGTGGAGAAATTTTCATGACCTATCCCGAAGCCCTTCAAGAACTCATTGAAGAGTTTCAATCTGTGGAAGACAAGAGGGAGCGTCTTGAAATGCTGTTTGAACTTGCTGATGAGGTCGTAGAATTGCCTCAAGACCAGTGGAGCGAAGAGACCCGGGTCAAAGGTTGTCAATCCGAGGCTCACGTCAGAATTAGCATCAATGAGGGTCGTATCCAATTTCTCTCCTCTGCTGATGCCCGTATGGTTCAAGGTCTGATGGGCATTCTAACCATCGCCTTGGACGGTCTCACGCCTGCTCAGGCAGTCCTTATACCCCCGTTATTTGCGGAAGAGATGGGACTTTTGAACACACTAACACCAAGTCGGTCAAATGGATTTCGTAACATGTACGATAAAGTGATGGCTGAGCTTCGCCTGTAATGGAGTGGAATGATGATGTTGACAAAGGAAAGTGTGTTTGAACAACTTGATGAAGTTGAAGACCCAGAACTTGAGTTGTCAATTGTAGAATTGGGTCTGGTCTACGATGTTCGTTTTGAAGAAAAAGAAGAGGGGGTTCACGCCGAAGTTGACCTAACACTAACCTCTCCGGGATGTCCTGCTGCTCCAGAAATTATGGCGGCTGCACATCGTGCTGCACTCTTGACCGAAGGTCTGCATTCCGTTCACATCAACTTGGTTTGGTCGCCTCGGTGGGACCCGAAGATACACGCAAGTGAAGATGCCCGCATGGACATGGGCATTTGGGATTGATTTTGCATTCGCATAGATAAGTCAAAGTGTTCATCTCAAATGGCAATCTTTCAATACCGGGACCTCCATTCACACTCATGGATAAAGCCCCTACCAACCTTTGGGGATGGATCGTTAACATTGTCTCCGCGACAGGTGCTATTGTTGGTATTATTGGTATCTTTGTCATTCTCTTCGATTTGATGGGACTTTGATCTCATGATCCTCGTGAGCCCGAACCCTCTGAAAACCCTCTGATGCGCTGACGATTCGGGGCCCCAATACAAGATTGGTGGATTGATTATTTCCACTACCAAATCTGCAATGTGAGATGAAAATATTGCACAACTACAAATGTGATGTTGGGAAGCGATAGGTATGAGTGAAGAATCAGGTTTCAAAATTTTAGTAACGAATCAGAGTAATACTGAACGAATCATTAGAGCAGTAATTGCAGTAATCTTGATACTGGCTTACTTAGCCATTCCATCTAGCGTGAATAACTCGATTGCTTTAGTTGGGCTTGGAGTAGCTGGTGTTCTTTTATTCAACGCAGTCTCTGGTAATTGCTACATTTACCGGACGCTTGGAATCAATACATGTCCATTACCAGAAGTCCAAGAATAAGATGTCATCACCAATCAAAGGATACTGTTTCGTTCGTGTGCACATAGGTGTGTTCTCACTCATGTGGTTTCCATTGCTTGTGCTTCGTCATGCATAAGCGAAATTCTTCGCAGTCCAAGTTTGTAGCCAACCATTGGTGAACATTGGGCCATGGTTGCTGGTCAAACCATTCACGATTATGGTTCGCAAATTGGCGAACAAAGGGAAAGATGGCATCACTAAGATGGCTCGATGGGATTTCTGATTCCAAGGATTCAATAAATGTACAAGCAGCTTCTCTATGCTCAAATTCATCGACATCTTCGTATCTGTTTGGGTACTTGTAGCGGTCCAAATGAAATTTGAATTCGTTGTCATTTCTGTCAACCCACTCTTGCTCATCGGTCGTAAGTTCCCAATTGAGTACATGCTGCATGATTTCAAGGCTTTCTTCAATGACCGTTCCATCCACTAACTGCATGACTGGGACGGTGCCTTTGGGAGAAATTTCCATCATATGTTCGGGCCGGTCCCGAAGAATCACTTCCCGATGTTCAACCTCAAAATTGGCTCGTACAATCGCCATGCGTGCTCGCATAGCATAAGGGCAACGGCGGAATGAATAGAGAAGAGGAACCTGAGCATCAGACATAATGATAACCTCTTCCGATGTTCACTTTCAATCATTATCGTTTAACGACGATGGTCAATACATCTCCATCTTTCAACTGGTGGTCAAGCCCCACTCTTTGATCGTCAAACTTTGCACTTGGCCCACGAATTCGTGCAAAACGAAATTTACGAACAAAGTCTCGATGCAACTTGATGCAGATGTTTTCAACCGTTGAATCATCCTTGACAATAAGCGGCTCTTCCATGTCTGCTTCTTGCCCTTGGGGCTTCAGGAATACCCTCATAAACCCGAGATTATCGTAAATGAAATCCTTCATTTCTTCTAATCCTATGTCCTTAAAGGCTGAAATATTCATCACAGGCCATTCTTGAGGAAGTGCTGCTCGTGCCCTTGCGATATCATGTTTAGTAGCAATGTCAATTTTGTTAATGGCGATAACTGCTGTTTCGTAAATTCTATTTCCAGCAAGGCAGTCTACAATTTGCTCGGCGGTTGAATCTTCACGTAACGTTACAAGGGCTGAAGTGTATCCAAACGAACGAATAATTTCAGCCATTTCTTCATTCGTAAGATGAGTTTGTTCAACCGTACTGCGAACTTCAATCCCCCCTCGGTCCGTTCGTTTAATGAAAATTGGAGGTTTTTCTTCGTTCAAACGAAGTCCAGCATTGTGCAGTTCGCGGTGCAGGACATCAAAGTGCCCGTCTTGAAACGGGTCAACAATGTAGAGGACCATATCTGCACTTCGTATGACGTTGAGGATTTCTCGCCCCCGGCCCTTACCTTCCGCAGCCCCTTTAATGAGCCCTGGCAAGTCCAGAATCTGGATCTTTGCACCACGGTGCTCCATGACTCCAGGAATACACGTGAGAGTTGTAAATGCATAACCTCCAGTCTCAGAGTGGGCGTCGGTAACTTTGGAGATGAGGGTTGATTTACCCACCGAAGGGAATCCGACAAGAGCAACGGTTGCGTCACCTGATTTACGGATTTCAAAACCCTTGCCGCCACCGCTTGCTTTTGAGTGAGCTGCAACCTTCTCTTCCTTGAGTTTGAGCTGAGCGATTTTCGCCTTCAACTTCCCGATGTGGGCGTTGGTGGCCTTGTTTTTCTGGGTCTTATCGATCTCAGCGCGAATCAATTCGATTTGCTCCTTAATCGTCGCCAAGACAAGACCCTCCTGCTTCGGGGTTCAGCACGTCATTCTTGAAGGCTCTTACAAAAAAGGCTCTTCAAAGGGCTGATGGCATCAATCTCGCCGAGTGATGATGCTCGCTAACAGAACGACAAGACCGGTTGCAGCAAGGCTGATGGCCGGTACGCTTGGAGTTTCTTCTTCAGTCTCATCAGCGTCACATGCTGTACCTATTCCGTCGTTGTCGGCATCGGCCTGGTCAGCGTTTGCTACCAGTGGACAGTTGTCGCTTTCATCTACAATACCGTCACCATCATCGTCAGCATCTGCATTGTTTCCAATACCGTCCCCGTCAGTATCTGTGGTTTCATTGGCGTCGTTGTCAAAAGCATCTTCAGTGTCGTTCAATCCGTCGTTATCATCATCAGCGTCTGCGTTATCACCGATACCATCTCCGTCAAAGTCAGAAGTTTCAGTGACATCAAATGGGAATGCATCGTCTGAGTTGTTTACCAAGTCGTTATCATTGTCATCATCGCAAGCATCCCCCATGTTATCGCTATCAAAGTCTTCTTGGTTTGGGTTGGCATCATCAGGGCAGTTGTCTGCCTCATTGTTAACACCATCAGAGTCCGTATCAAAATCTACACCAGATACGACGATGGCCCGCTCAATCACAACATCCACAACAGGTCGGTCGTATTGTCCAGTGGTCATTGCGCTGATTGAATCGACTACAGATGTGCCATCCACAACCTCACCAAACACAGTGTGTGCGCTATCCAAATGATTTTGTGGAGCATCATCAACAATAAAGAATTGGGAGCCTGCGGTATTTGGCGCAGCTGTCTTTGCCATAGAAAGCACATAAGGCGAATGACTCAATCCATTATTGGCTTCGGATGGAATGGTCCAAGCATTTGAGCCGCTTCCACTGCATGAGGAGTTATTGGAGGCTTGACCGTTGCAGAACCCTTGCCATGATGCAGCATGTCCTCCTGTGCCATCGTAGTTGGTGAAATCGCCGCCTTGAATCATGAAATTATCAATGACTCGGTGGAATGTTGTGTTATCATAACAACCCATGATGCTCAAGAGAGCGAAGTTCTCTGCATGGATTGGAGCAGCAGAATAATTCAGTTCAAGTGTGATGTTTCCAACATGCTGGGTTGAGTTGTCAGTCGCATTCAACGTTCCGATTTGCATTTGAATGAATGAATGGGTCGTAGTTGCTTCGGTTGTACAACCATTCGCACTGTAATCATAGTCAAATTCAATGAAAGTGGTCACTTGAGATGAAGCTGTGTTGGGTGGTGGAACATTATTTAATTCCTGAACCTGGGCAGAGACAGTGATTGTACGATTGCCCTGCATTGAAGGGTTCCACGCTACGGTTACATTGAACGTCTCATTTGAGCCAGCATCAACATAAATCTCACCGGGTGCAGAGGTGACTAAACCACCCCCAGTGACCTGAATGGCAATCTTCTCAACATATGCTGTTGGGTTTGACACCGTACATTCAAAGGAATCGTTAGCCCCAGCGAGTGGGTCGGTTACTATCAGTGAACTATTCTCACATTCAAGGGAAACAGCAGCCCCGGAAGTCTGGGCATTTGCATTCATGGGGAGGCTTAGCAGCGATAGGCAAAAGAGAATCGTAAGAGTTCTGCGCATGTTCATACCAGAGCCGGCGCATTCTAAATGCTTTCTAATTCATCAAATTCGTGAATCATGCACGCCGATGCCCTCAAACGAGACCTATGTTTCCACATCATCATGGGACTGGATATGATTGGACTTCTTGTCCACGGCCCAACCCTTGAAACTCTCATGAATTTAACGTGGTCCGAGTTGATGAAGGGAATGAATTCAGGCAGTTTCCGAGACGTTCGACCTGAACAGGATTCTCAATTGGTCAACAGTTTCGCAATCGATGCAGAGGCTGAATTGTTGGACTGGATGGATGAACAGAAGGTCGATGAAACCTTGTCAACTCGAGAGGCACTCGCAGCATGTCCAGACGGTGAAGAAGGACTTCTTTTGCTGATGAAATGGGCCAGCCCAGGTCAATGGGAAGTTTGGGAAGGGCGAGCGTTTCTTTATCTTGAAGTAGCCTTGAAAAGAGAGGTTGACAACATTCACGAACTCTACACTGAATCGGTATGGAATGATGTCCATGCCAACCTCACGGGCATGGCTTCAGAAGAATACTCAGAGCGGGTTGTCCTCAATTGGATGGAGCGAAGAAAAGCCCTTGGTGAATCTCTTGATGAAAAAGACGACCCCAAAATAGTCCCTACTTTTGAGGCCCATACTCGTGCTTCAACATCCCTTGTTTATGCGATCAATCTGGCGGCAGAGGATCATGAATTGCAATGGATTGTCGGCAGAGAGCATCTTGAAGCAATGAAATGGGGTCATGGTGCATGGAATTTGAAGGCCTTTCTCCATTCTCTCTAAGCGTTGGGTTCAAAATCCCTGCGCGAAACCGGCAACTGATGTCCGACGAATCACCCGATGAATCCCCGATTGACGAGACTGAAATCGAAGAGGAGGCGCCTCCGGCTGTTGAAGAGGTACATTCAGACGAACCATCTGAGGTTGAAGTGGAGGTTGAAGAAGAGCGTGACCCCCTTGAAGTCGCCCTTGAGCGTGCAGAATTTGCTGAAAAGGAAATTGCTTACAAGGAGGCTGAAATCCAGAATGTTCGGAAGCGAATGATGGGTGAAAAATCCGAATTAATTCAATACGGTGCTATGGGTCTTGCCAGAAGAATGTTAACCATTCTTGGCGATGTTGACCGAGCAATGGTAGGTATTGAAGCGGACGACGAAAGCCCCGTTGCTCAAGGCATTCGATTGCTGCGAAACAAGATGTGGCATGAACTGCAAGCTGATGGTGTGGCAGTCATTGAAGCCAAGGGTGAAACATTTGACCCCGCAAAGATGGAAGCGATTACCACCATTCCCTCTTCTGAACAATTCCCTTCGGGTTCAGTGGTTGATGTGCTTGAGCAAGGCTACCTCTACAAATCCAAGGTGATTCTAGCAGCCCGTGTGGTCGTTGCATCCGATTAGATTAACCTGCATGAACACCAGTCTCAAAGGTTGAGCAACGGAACATCGCATCGTGTTCTACCAACCATTCAATCACAGGTTGAGGCACGCTGGGCTTGAGCACCTCGTAGGCCGCGTCATCGTCCATTACCGTTGAGAGCATCCTGATGGTTTGGCGAACCCTCCATCCCTCAAATGTTTCACGTTCAGATAAGTCAACTCGTATCACCTTCCACTCACTTGCTTCGTAGAGTTCAGCGGTAGCCTCGTCAGAGGTCACAAGGACTCCAGTCCCATGGTGGTCTGTAGCATGTTCTACCCAACGAGGTGCGTCGTTGATATCTTCAATTCGTACAACGTTCAATTCGATGTTTTCGTGTACAGCCCAGGCACGAATCATCGCTTCTCGTTCTTCAGCCGACCATGGATTCTTTGGCTCCCATTCCGCTTGAGCAGACCCTATGGCTATCAGTAATGTTCCATCATCACCAGCATGTTGTGCTGCTGCTTTGACCAACGATGCATGACCGTTGTGAAACGGTTGAAACCGCCCCAAAACGATGTGCTGTGTCATGGATTCACCTCATTGAAAATAGGATTCAACATCCACTTCTGGAAGTTCCACTCCGAATTCTGCAAAGCAAGAGAGCATTCGTTTGCACCCCTCAACCATTTCTTCAACGGGCGTCTCTCCCATGGAGCCGACACGAAACATCTTGCCTTTGAGGTGGTCTTGTGCCCCAATCACCTGTGTGTCGTACTTGTCTTTGAGCGCAGTTCGCCATGAATCATCAACTCCATCAGGATACATGATGGCAGTAACCGTATTGCTACGTTGGCCTTCATCGGCGAGGAGAACAAATCCAAGGTCCGAAAACAACGACCGAACTCCTTTCGCAAGAAGTTTACATCGGTTCCACCTTGCTTCGTTTGTTTCCTCTTTGAGGGTATCAAGAGAGGCCGACCAGCCCATGGCGAGGTTGATGGCAGGCGTCCAGGGTGTTTGGTCGTCGTCTCCTTTCTTGAGAGCCGCCATCATATCGAGGTAATACCGAGGATTGTTATCGTTTTGAGCATGAATTGCTTGCATTCGTTCTACACAATGTTGGCTGACTGCAACTGCTGCGATGCCCGAAGGCCCTGCAGTGCACTTTTGTGCACCCATGACCACTGCTTCTGCATTCCATTCCAGCGGATGAACAGGCATCCCTCCAACAGATGTAATCCCATCCAGGATGAACGCCGTTTCATGCCGTGCACACATCTCTGCAATGGCTGCTGCATCTTGGGTAATTCCTGTACTGGTTTCATTGTGGCAAATGAGGACTGCTTCGTAGCACTTTCGCTCAAGTTGTTGTTCCAACTCATACAAGTCAAACGATCGTCCCCATTCAGATTTAAGGTGCTTCACATTGCAATATTGTTCACAGATTTGAGCAACACGTTCTCCAAATTTCCCATTGGTTGGGACAAGGACCAAATCGTTTTGACGAAAGCGATTGGCGATGACCATTTCCATGGCCGCTGTTCCACTACCGGAGACGACGACGACTTTGTAACCGTCTTCTCCAGTCCATGATTGTGTTTTCATTTTAGGTTGAGACGGACTCAAATTGAAGGCGTATCTCAACCCCGAATTCAGGCCGGCCATAACTTCGCGAAATTCCGGCCCCCGTGCGGTTATGACAGGAGTTGCCATGGCCTGTAGACAGGCATCGTTCATTCGCACCGGACCCGGGACAAGAAAGCAGTC
>CEOP01162191.1_pt1 | contig 13856 bp, 12 predicted proteins | sample 361301 | NCBI WGS metagenome assembly CEOP01 (sample SAMEA2619548, study PRJEB7988) | marine metagenome | biome: marine biome (ENVO:00000447); feature: deep chlorophyll maximum layer (ENVO:xxxxxxxx); material: "saline water (ENVO:00002010), including plankton (ENVO:xxxxxxxx)" | depth 55 m
TCTCAATACATAACACTTCTCGTTTTTGGATTTATTGCACTAGCGCTCGGATACGGAGACTATAGAAGTCACAAGAATAAAGCAGCAATAGGAAAAGAGAGAATTGCAAGGCATCTAACTAATATGATGGCTGGAACCATAGCTGTTACTACGGCTGTTTTAGTGGTTAATGTTAATATTGAACCTATATGGATATGGTGGGTGTTACCGACGGTGGTGATTACCCCAATCATCTCTTACTGGAATAAAAAAACTTTGTCACCGTGAAAAAGTTATTCACTGTTTCAATACACTCCGTTACCGTGTAATAATATTAATGGTCTTTTCTTCCTAATTATAATTTTAACATGATACTTGTTTTCCTTAATTGAATAGATGAATATTCTTTTTAAGCAATGATTCTCTGGATACGTTAACTTCATTTTCTCAATTAAATTTCTAATTCATTTGAGTCTTAGCTAACTCGTGATCGTTATCTTTAAGGCTCAGAAAACTAATTGTTAAATCAAATAAATTATCATGAAAATAATTTACTCAAAAAATGCACCAGATCCCATTGGGCCTTATAGTCAGGCAGTATTGGTAAATGGCTTGCTTTATGTCTCAGGTCAGGTAGCTATCGACAGTAAAACGCAAGATTTAATGACAGGGAGTATTGAGACAGAAACTACTAAGGTTATGGAAAATATTGATGCGATACTTAAGGAGGCATCGAGTGATTTTTCTAAAGTCATTAAATGTAGCATTTTCATAAAGGACATGAACGATTTTACAAAGATTAATAAAATTTATGGTAAGTATTTTAGTAAAAATCCCCCTGCTCGCGAGACTATTGAAGTTTCAAAATTGCCAAAAAATGGGAATATTGAAATTTCATGCATTGCCTCGGTACATTAAATTACATAAAATAAGTATCATATATGAGTCAAGTAAGGGTAAGATTTGCACCTAGTCCAACGGGAGGATTGCATATTGGAGGTGTTCGAACGGCTATTTTTAATTATCTCTATGCAAAAAAAAAGGGAGGTACTTTTATTTTACGAATAGAAGATACTGATCAAGCGCGATTTGTAACTAGAGCGGAGTCTTACATTAAGGAAACACTCTCATGGTGTTGCATAGATCCTGACGAAGGTCCGGATATTGGGGGCGATTATGGGCCTTATAGGCAATCCGAAAGGAAAGCTATTTACCAGAAGTATACGCAGCAGTTGATTGAGGAAGGGAAGGCGTATTATGCCTTTGATACCCCAGATGAAATTGATCAAATGCGTGAAAAATTAAAAAGTGCTGGAGTATTAAATCTTAACTATAATTCTGCTTCACGCAAGACGATGACCAACTCGCTAACTTTATCAAAGGATGAAGTGAAGAAAAAAATAGGAGCTGGGACACCTTACGTGATACGTTTTAAAATGCCAGACAAAAGAGAGATCAGATTTCGTGATTTGGTAAGAGGATGGGTACTGATTCACTCCTCAACATTAGACGATAAGGTGCTTTTAAAATCTGATGGACTCGCTACCTATCATTTGGCCAATGTCATAGATGACTATTTAATGAAGATTACACATGTAATACGCGGAGAAGAATGGCTGCCATCGGCCCCGCTCCATGTGATGTTATATGAAGCGTTTAATTGGAAATCAGAAATGCCAGATTTTGCGCATTTGCCTTTAATTATGAAACCAGATGGAAATGGAAAGTTAAGTAAAAGAGCGGCGGATAAGGGAGGATTTCCTATTTTTCCTCTTAATTGGACTGATCCTGGTTCGGGGAAGATCCTTCAGGGGTTCAGAGAAATGGGATTCTCTTCAAATGCGTTAGTGAATTTTCTGTCCTTATTAGGATGGAATCCTGGTGGAGATCAAGAAATTTTTGATTTGAATGCCCTTATTGAAAATTTTTCCATTGACCGCATAGGTAAGTCGGGGACAAAATTTGATTTCGATAAAGCGAAATGGTTCAATCAGCATTATTTAAGAAATACGGAGATTGAAGTCCTTGCGCTTCAACTAATAAAAGATTTACATAGTCATTATAGTCAAGAGTGCACCCTTGAGCTAGGTAAACAGATTGTGGAACTATTTTTACAAAGGGTTACTTTTCCTCAAGAATTTGCCAGTGCAGCTCAGTTTATTTTTCATCAACCCCAATCATATGATCATAAGGTGATTTATAAAAAGTGGAATGGAAAAAATAAAAATGCATTGAATGCTTATGCTGAAAAACTAGCTGTTTTGTCTGAAATTAATGGTAATGAGGCAAATGAATTATTTCAAACCACTATGACGTCGATCCAAATGAATCCAGGTAAGTTGCTTCAGTTGCTAAGAGTATCCATCATGGGAGAGGGATCCGGACCAGATTTAATGAAAATTATTGAAATTTTGGGGCCTGTTGAAATATCAAAAAGGATTCAAAATGCTGCGAAACAATTTGATAATATCAAAACAACCACATCATGAAGAAAAAGCGAAAATTAAAAGAAGAAAAGCAACCTCAAGTTAATGAAAAATTAAAAGGCTTTGAGTTGAAAATTGATAAATTTGGGGAGATAAAGTCTAGTCTAAATATTGATAAAATCAATCAGTTTTTAAATGAGAATGTCAAAGATAAGAAGTTAACTGGCCAAGGTATTTCCACAAAAAAAAATAAAAAATAATCTCAATTTGGTAATGGGTTAATCCTTCTAAGAAATTAATTTCCAAGACTATAATATGCCAGATTCAATAATGCAAATAGGAATTATAAGGGAAGAAAAGGTACCCGTAGATCATCGCGTACCTATAACACCTGCCCAGGTAGTCCAGATTGAAAAAAAATTTCCAAAGTTTCGGATAAAGGTCCAAAGTAGTAGTGTCAGGTGTTATCCTGATGATGATTATCGGGAAGTGGGTGTAGAGATTGCTCCTTCCGTAAAAGATTGCGATGTTTTGATTGGCGTTAAAGAAGTGCCAATATCCTCTTTAATTGCCGATAAAACCTATTTGTTTTTTTCTCATACGATTAAAAAACAGGCATACAATCGAAATTTATTATGTGCGATTTTGGAAAAAAAAATTCGACTTATTGATTATGAGGCATTGATAAATGAGCATGGTCATCGAATTGTAGCCTTTGGTAGATGGGCAGGAATCGTAGGAGCTTACAATGCTATATGGGCTTATGGAGAGAGGTATAAATTATTTGCTATCAGACGGGTTCATGATTGCTTTGATTTTGAAGACTTAAAAACCGAATATTCAAAAGTAAAGTTACCCTCGATTAAAATTGTCGTGACGGGAGGAGGTCGAGTATCAAAAGGTGTGATGGAAGTTTTATTGGCGATGAATATCAAAATGGTATCACCTGCTGCTTTTATTGAGCGTGTATTTGATGTTCCAGTGTTTTGTCAACTCAACACCAGAGATTATTACAAACACAAGTCGGGGGAATCATTTGTCAGATCTTCTTTTTATACTTCACCCGAAGATTATGAATGTGATTTTTTAAAATATGCGCAAGTGGCTGATGTATTGATTGCAGGAGCCTATTGGGACCCTAGGGCTCCGGTTTTATTTGAGCGGGAAGACGTTTTAAAAAATAACTTTAAAATTAGGATTATCGCAGATATTACCTGCGATATTCAGGGCTCTATTCCCTCTACTTTACGCTCATCCACAATTGATGAACCTATTTATGATTATAATCCAAGTGAAGATGTAGAAGAATTGCCTTTGACTGATGAGGGCAATATTACGGTCATGGCAGTAGATAATTTACCTTGTGAACTTTCAAGAGATGCTTCAGTAAGTTTTGGAGAAGAGCTTATTTCTAATGTATTGCCATACTTACTAGGTGATGATACATTGGGTACGATTGCAAAGGCAACGGTCGCAGAGAAGGGCCAGCTAACTTCAAATTATAATTATTTGAAAGATTACGTAGAAGGGAAATAAAGAGGCCTTTTGATTTAGAGATTTTTTTTGAAGATGATAGACTCTATCCGTTCATAGAAACCAGAAATTCATCATTATTACGAGTTTCTTTCATACGACTCAATAAGAATTCCATTGCTTCGGGACTGGTCATATCGTTCATGAACTTACGTAAAATCCAAACACGACTGAGTTCTTCTTTATCCATTAATAGATCTTCTCTTCTGGTTCCAGAACCAGGGACGTCAATGGCAGGATAAACCCGTTTGTTAGATAACTTTCTATCTAGAACGAGTTCCATATTGCCTGTTCCTTTGAATTCTTCGAAAATAACTTCATCCATCTTTGATCCGGTATCAATTAATGCAGTAGCTATGATGGTTAATGAGCCTCCATTTTCAACATTTCGAGCGGCTCCAAAAAATCTTTTCGGTTTGTGTAATGCATTGGCATCAACACCCCCTGATAGTATCTTTCCTGAAGAAGGAACTACGGTATTATAGGCTCGGGCTAATCTCGTCAAGGAATCAAGTAAAATCACGACATCATGACCACATTCCACCATTCTTTTAGCTTTTTCCAATACCATTGAGGCCACCTTTACGTGTCTTTCAGCTTGCTCGTCAAAAGTAGAAGCGATAACTTCTGCTTTTACAGAGCGAGCCATATCTGTCACTTCCTCTGGTCGTTCATCAATAAGCAATATGATGAGAAAGCATTCTGGGTGACTTTCAGCGATTGCATTAGCTACATTTTTGAGCAATACGGTCTTTCCTGTTTTTGGTTGAGCGACGATCATACCCCGTTGTCCTTTTCCTATGGGAGCAAATAGATCGAGGATTCTGGTCGAATAATTATCAGGTTTTGTACTTAGATTAAGCTTTTCTTGTGGAAATAGTGGAGTCAAGTACTCAAAGGCAACGCGATCTCTAATTTCTTCAGTAGTCTTACCATTAACGGAGGATACTTTTAATAATGCGAAATATTTTTCACCGTCTTTGGGAGGCCTAATTTCACCTTTGACCGTATCTCCTGTTTTTAGACCAAAAAGTTTAATTTGTGAGGGGGACACATAAATGTCGTCCGGAGAGGCTAAATAATTATAATCACTTGATCTTAAAAAGCCATAGCCATCTTGAAGGGTTTCAAGAACACCTTCGTTTTCAATAATACCTTCGAACTCTTTAATGTTTTTGAGATATTCATCCTTTTTAGCACGAGCTTCTTCGCGTGCTATATCTCGTTCATTTTTTTCTCTCTTTTCAGGTTTTTTTTCATTTTTCTCTTGATTCAAGGGTTTTTGCTCTCTTACTTCTACTTTTGTCTTTGGCATATTCGTAGTAGAAGATTGATTTTCTTTTTTTTCTCCGCTCTTCAAATTGAGATCTAGTGATGCCAATAGTTTTGAGGTGTCATCCTTTGTTTCTGTGGAACTAGGGGGTTTTTTTGGATTGCTCATTTTTTTACTATTGGGATTTGGGGGCCTTTTTTTAGGGCCTGTCTTAATTTCTTTTTTATCGATAGCCGTGCTGACTTCACTATCAGGAAGGGTGGCTTGGATATCTAAAATTTTGTAAATAAGGTCTTGTTTCGACTCTTTTTTGGCATTTTTTAAGCCAAGTCCTTCGGCGATTTCTATTAATTCAGAAAGCAACCGAACGGTTAATTCATCTAATGTGTGCATAAAAGGTTACTAGTGGATATAAATAATCTCGATGTGTATTAAGATTTAATCTGTCCTAGAATAATTTGAGTTCAGATTTTTCTTGATTAGAGTTACAATAATATAGGAAGTTGCAAATATAAACAAATATTAAGGGTTTTTTTATAAATCTATAAGATTGAGTGTGTTTATTTTCGCTTTATTGCTAATCTAAGGTTTTCTTTGCAATCTGTTTAAATAAATTAAGGAAATGCTTTTAGTCCGTGAGATAAAAGAAAATTTTGAACAATTTGTTGTAGGCCTTAACAAAAGAGGCTTTTCGGAGGCTGAGCAGCGGTTAACAGAAATTATTGGTCTTGATAATCAACGTAAGGAAGTTCAAGGAGCACTTGATGAGACATTGAACCGTTCGAATCAATTGTCTAAGAAAATAGGTTTCTTGATGCAGGCGGGAGATAGAGAGGAGGCTCAAAAAATAAAATCAGAAACAGCCGAAGTTAAAGGGCGAGGTAAGAATTTATCTGAGCAACTGCAAGGGATTGAGAAAGCATTGGAGGAAAAATTATATGCATTGCCCAATATCCCAAATGTAAAGGTGGTTTCCGGGCAAAGTGAGGAAGATAATGAATTGCTCTTTCAAAAAGGTGAACTGCCTCAATTAGAGGTGAATAACCGACCTCATTGGGAGTTGATTAAGGATTATGGATTGGTTGATTTTAATTTAGGAAATAAAATTACGGGTGCAGGTTTCCCTTTTTACACGGCACAAGGTGCTCGATTGGTTAGGGGGTTAGTTAATTATTTTTTGGACAAAGGGATTGCTGCTGATTATCAAGAGGTTCAACCGCCAATCTTGGTTAATGAGACATCGGGTTTAGCGACAGGTCAATTGCCTGACAAAGAGGGGCAAATGTATCACTTATCCGAAACAAACCTATACTTAATTCCAACGGCAGAAGTACCACTTACTAATATTTACAGGGACACTTTATTAGCTGAAGCTGATTTTCCTATTAAAATGGTTGGATATACACCTTGTTTTAGAAGAGAGGCGGGATCATGGGGTGCTGACGTGCGGGGTCTCAATCGACTCCATCAGTTTGATAAAGTAGAAGTAGTTCAGATCGCAAAACCAGAAAATTCCTATGCTATTTTAGAAGAATTGAAGGAGCATGTAGAAGATCTAATAGCTTCATTAGAGTTGCCTTATAGGATGTTAAGACTTTGCGGTAAAGATTTGGGGTTTACAGCCGCGATTACTTATGATTTTGAAGTGTACTCTGGAGGTCAAAAAAAATGGCTAGAGGTGAGTTCGGTTTCAAATTTTGAGAATTATCAAGCAAATCGTCTGAAGTTGAGGTACAAAACTCAAAAAGGTGATAATCAACTCGTACATACATTAAACGGCAGTGCGTTGGCTGTGCCACGTATTTTAGCGGCGATACTTGAAAATAATCAAAGTAGTAAGGGAATTAAAATGCCTTCTGTTTTAAGACCTTATTTAGGTTTTGATTTTATTGAAAAGTAATTAAACGTTAATTGTGGTATATATCAGTTATGGTCCTCAATCCCAATAAATTTTATTGACAATGTTGTTTGAAATTTTATTTGTCAAGGTACATTTCATTCTATTGTGATGGGAACTTTTTAATTTTAATAATATGATTTCGATCAGGAAAGGACAGAAAAAAGATTTAGTTTCAGTTTTAGAACTCATCAAAGAATTAGCTATTTATGAAAAAGCGTTGGATGAAGTTGAAAATACCGTCGCTCAAATGGAAGCGGACGGCTTTGGCAAATCCGCTATTTTTGATTTTTATGTTGCGGTAAATAACGATCTTATTGTAGGGACTGCTATTTATTATACGAGGTATTCGACCTGGAAGGGAAGACGGCTTTATTTGGAAGACCTGGTTGTAAAAGAGTCTTTGAGAAGGCAGGGGGTAGGTAAGATGTTATTCGATGAGGTCTTGAAAACAGCAAAGGCTACACAATGTACAGGTATGATGTGGCAAGTTCTTGATTGGAACGAGAGTGCTATTAGTTTTTATAAAAAACATTATCCCACTCATTTTGGAGATGAATGGATTAATTGCAACATAGATTTTTAAACCTCCTCTAGAAGTGTCATGAATGACAATACTTTTTGACCAAACTTAGCCATGAGCTCATTTTGTAGTACCGCTCCTTGGTTAGCCAAGTATTGTTGAACATCAACGATATTCGTTGCAGTAAATTGAACAGCATAAGTAGTCCCCGATGCATCAGGATGTTCATTAACTAGCCTCAAGATTCGATGTTCGCTAAAATGTTTGGTACTAAGGATATCCAATATATGTTCTTTTTTCATCCACTCTAGCCATTCGTCTTCTATTAGAGTTTCTACATTGAATGTTATATTGTAGATGAACATATAATTTTATTGTTTCAGTGAGATTTCAAAGTTATTTAAAGTTTCCATGAGCTGACCTTGAATTAAATTTAATCTAGCTTTTTTTCAAAGGATGTGCTTTATTATTCGTTTGAGAGGAGCCTTGGTACATATTTGGGGGCTAAATGTTTAGAATAAGCATATTTAGATAAAATAATATATATGTCGGTTCTGCTGTTAGACTTGAAATGACTTTTTCAACTTACTAAATAAGGATGAGAGGCTCAAAATCACAGGAAAAATGGGCCAAAACCCAAATTTTAATAATTACTTGATACCAAATAGAGGGGGAATAAAAAGCATTGCTCGAAAAGTATGGTATTCTGGGAGTAAAACTGAAATGACGTTAAAGGGCAAACTATGCGTCAAAGATCGAATAAGAAATGTAAATGTTACTTTTTGCTTTATGTGAGTATTTTTAGCTTACAGGTTCAACGTGAACGTAAGATTTGTTTTGTCGTCCTTTTTTAAATTGTACCATCCCATTGACGAGTGCAAATAATGTATGGTCTTTTCCCATTCCGACGTTGTTTCCGGGATGATGTTTAGTTCCGCGTTGACGGATGATAATATTACCTGAAATGGCCTTTTGGCCACCAAATATTTTAACACCCAATCGTTTACTTTCAGATTCTCTACCATTGTTTGAGCTACCTGCTCCTTTCTTATGTGCCATTTGTGATAATTATTTTATATCTTCTATCAATATTTTTGTAAATTGTTGTCGATGCCCGTTTTTGATACGGTAGCCCTTGCGTCTCTTCTTTTTGAAAACGATAACTTTATCTCCTTTGAAGTGCTCTAGCACTTTTCCAGATACACTAGCTCCTTTTATAGATGGAGTACCTACTTTCACTTTTCCATTATTGTCAGTAAGGAGTACTTGAGAGAATTTTAAGGAGGTTCCAGCCTCAACATCCATTAATGGAGCATATAAAAACTTATTTTTTTCTACTTTGAATTGCTTTCCAGCAATGTCTACGATTGCGTACATTTTTATCATTTTAAAAAGGACTGCAAATATAGGATTAAAGATTTAAAACGCAAAAGGTTCGTCCGCACAATAATTTGAACAAGTTGTGGATAATTTTTTTTTTTTTTTTTTTTTTTTTAACCTTATTGAGGACGGAAATAGATGCAAGTTTTTTTATTTTAATTACTGTTAAATTGTTTTAAATCAGTAAGATATACACTTATCCACAGAATTTATCACTCCTAATATTCCATTTAATTTGATTTGTATTTTAGGTACGGTTTGGACAGATTTGTATACGGAGTTAGAAAAAGTAAATCACCACAGTGCTTTTATTTACACTACTGACTTTGTATACACAAATTTTAAAATAGTTCGTAACATTTAATACCCCAGCAATTTAACTGTTTGGGTTAGTAGAAAAATATTGTCGTCACTAAATTGAAAATAATAAACAATGAGTAATCAAGAAAATAATAAGCAATGAGTAATCAAGAAGAACGAGAAGAAGTAGAAATAAAAAATGAACCCATTTTAAAAGAGAACAACAATAGATTTGTGCTATTTCCCATTGAGCATGACGATATTTGGAGTTACTATAAAAAGGCAGAAGCAAGTTTTTGGACAGCCGAAGAAATAGATTTAGGTCAAGATCTCCAAGATTGGGCTACCCTGACTGGAGATGAACGACATTTTATTAAGCATGTTTTGGCTTTTTTCGCTGCAAGTGATGGAATTGTCAACGAAAATTTAGCTGAAAATTTTGTTTCAGAAGTACAATATACTGAGGCAAAATTCTTTTATGGGTTTCAGATTGCTATTGAGAATATCCATTCAGAGACCTATTCACTTCTTATAGACACCTATGTTAAGGATGTTAAAGAAAAAAATGGTCTTTTTAACGCATTAGATACCATGGATTGTGTAAAGAAAAAGGCAGATTGGGCGCTGAGGTGGATTGATGAGGGTAATTTTGCAGAAAGGTTGGTTGCTTTTGCTGCTGTTGAAGGTATCTTTTTCTCAGGGAGCTTTTGCTCTATATTTTGGTTGAAAAAAAGGGGATTGATGCCTGGTTTAACTTTCTCAAATGAATTGATTTCAAGAGATGAGGGTCTTCATTGCGACTTTGCTTGTTTATTATACAATAACCACCTAGTCAATAAACTGAGTGATGAAGCTATAAAGACCATTATTTCGGATGCCGTAACTATTGAAAAAGAATTTGTAACTGATGCGCTTCCAGTAAGATTAATTGGAATGAATGCAGAGTTGATGTGCCAATATATAGAATTTGTTGCAGATCGGCTTTTAGTAGAGTTGAATTGCTCCAAAATCTATCATTCAACGAATCCATTCGATTTCATGGAAATGATTTCACTTCAAGGTAAAACCAATTTTTTTGAAAAAAGAGTGGGGGAATATCAAAAAGCAGGTGTTTTGAATACTGAAAACGATAATGATAAATTCAGTCTTGACCAAGACTTTTAATTTAAGAAATTAACCATGTTAGTACTAAAAAGAGACGGCCGAAGAGAATCAGTTAAATTTGATAAGATTACTGCGAGAATTGAAAAGCTATGTAAAGGACTCAATAAAGATTTTGTAGAGCCTGTTAAAATAGCCCAAAAAGTTATAGATGGCCTTTATGACGGTGTAAGTACAGTCCAGCTAGATGATTTGGCAGCGGAAATTGCCGCGTCCATGACCACGCGTCATCCAGACTTTGCCAAATTGGCAGCGAGAATTGCCATTTCCAATCTACATAAAGTAACTTCTGGATCTTTCTCTAATACCATGAAGCATATGTATACTTATGTAGATGATAAAACAGGAGAGAATGCACCTTTACTCTCCTCAGAGACGTACGGTGTAATTAAAAACAATGCAAAAAAATTAGATGAGGCCATTGATTACGATCGTGATTTCAATTATGATTTTTTTGGTTACAAGACCCTAGAGAGGGCTTATTTAATGCGTTTGAATGATAAAATTGTAGAACGTCCCCAACACATGTTGATGCGTGTATCTGTGGGTATTCATGGAGAAGATATTCAAGCTGCCATAGAGACTTATCATTTAATGTCAGAAAAGTGGTTCACGCATGCAACTCCAACTTTATTCAATGCAGGAACTCCAAAGCCACAGCTTTCTTCTTGTTTCTTATTGACCATGCAGGATGATAGTATTGACGGAATATACGATACATTAAAGCAATGTGCTAAAATATCACAATCTGCAGGAGGTATTGGCTTAAGCATCCATAATGTAAGAGCTACTGGAGCTTACATCAAAGGAACGAACGGAACTTCGAATGGTATTATTCCGATGCTTCGGAATTTTGACATGACCGCTAGATATGTTGATCAGGGAGGAGGAAAAAGAAAAGGAAGTTTTGCCATTTATTTAGAGCCATGGCATGCAGATATTTTTGAATTTCTTCAGTTAAAGAAAAATCATGGGAAAGAAGAGTTGAGGGCAAGAGATTTATTTTATGCGATGTGGATTTCAGATTTGTTCATGCGCAGGGTGGAAGAGAATGGAGAATGGTCTCTTTTTAGTCCTGATGAAGCAAAAGGGTTGGAAGATAGCTATGGAGAAGCTTTTGAAAAATTATATGAGAAATATGAGCAAGAGGGAAAGGCAAGAAGGGTAGTGAAGGCGCAGGATCTTTGGTTTGAGATATTAGAGTCTCAAATTGAAACAGGTACCCCTTATATCTTGTATAAAGATCATGCGAACCGAAAGTCTAATCAAAAGAATTTAGGGACTATCAAGTCTAGTAATCTCTGTACTGAGATTTTGGAATATACATCTAAAGATGAGGTTGCTGTTTGTAATTTGGCCTCTATTTCTCTCTCTAAGTTTGTTAAGGAGGATAAAACTTTTGATCATGAAAAACTTTATCAAATAACTAAGGTAGCAACCAAAAATCTTAATAAAGTAATAGATGTTAACTATTATCCAGTAGAGGAGGCAAGGACTTCAAATATTAGGCATAGACCCATAGGTTTAGGAGTGCAAGGTCTGGCAGATGCATTTGTGATGATGCGACTTCCTTTTGAATCTGAAGAAGCACAACGTACCAATAGAGAAATTTTTGAAACGATTTATTTTGCCTCAATGGAGGCTTCCATGGAGCTGTCACAGGTCGAAGGACCCTATCAAACTTATAAAGGGTCACCGGTTTCCAAAGGGATATTCCAATTTGATATGTGGGGAGTTACGCCCGACTCAGGTAGATGGGATTGGTATGATTTGAAGAAGAAAGTAAAAAAGTATGGAGTTAGAAACTCCTTGTTAGTGGCACCTATGCCGACAGCTTCTACTTCACAAATACTTGGAAATAATGAATGTTTTGAACCATTTACATCTAATATGTATGTGCGCAGAGTGTTGTCTGGTGAGTTTATTGTAGCGAATAAGTATCTAATGCATGATTTGATTGGGTTAGGGCTTTGGGATGATAATATGATGAACAAAATCAAAGCTGAAAATGGGTCGATACAAAATATTGCAGAGATTCCAGCTAATATCAAGGAACTTTATAAGACTGTTTGGGAAATTTCTCAGAAAATCATTATTGATATGAGTGCTGATCGAGGGGCTTATATTTGTCAGAGCCAAAGCTTGAATATTCATTTGATGAATGCCAACTTTGGAAAAATGACCTCTATGCATTTTTACGCCTGGAAAAAAGGGCTTAAAACAGGAATGTATTATCTGCGAACCAAAGCCGCTACAGATGCCATTAAATTTACTGTCACCAAAGAAGAAAACGTACAACCCAAAGCTGTGGAGTCGGCAAAAGAGAATGATCAAAATCAGCAAGCCATACAATGCTCTTTAGATGATCCAGAAGGTTGCGAAATGTGTGGTAGCTAATTTTAATCAATTCTGATAATGCGAAAATGCTCTTTCATGGCTTTTTCGCTTTTTTATTTCTTAACTTTTAGTAAATCCCTTTTGCAGACCATCAATTATTTCTGGGTTTAGCAGCGTGGAAGTATCACCTAAATTTCCAGTATCTCCACTCGCTATTTTGCGCAATATTCTTCTCATAATTTTTCCAGAACGGGTTTTGGGTAATCCTTTGACAAATTGAATTTTATCAGGTTTGGCAATGGCTCCGATGGTTCTTGCCACAAGATTTCTTATTTCCATAATTAATTCATCGCTTTGGGTGATTCCATCATAGGTTATTACATAGGCATATAATGCATTTCCTTTGATCTCGTGAGGAAAACCTACCACTGCGCTTTCAACAATGTCTTTATGCTCATTAATTGCATTTTCTATGGGAGCTGTACCTAGGTTATGTCCAGAAACAATGACCACATCATCTACTCTTCCCGTAATCCTATAATTTCCTTGCGCGTCTCTAAGTGCACCATCTCCTGGGAAATAATAATTCGGGTAAGCAGAGAAATAGACATTTTTGTAGCGCTCATTATCACCATAGATTGTTCTCGCCAAGGAGGGCCATGGATGTTTAATTGCTAAAACTCCTTCGGCTTTTATTTCAGTAATCTCTACACCATTGGTATTCAACAAAACTGGCTGAATTCCGGGTAAGGGAAGGGTCGCAAATGTGGGTTTGTCTTGGGTTATACCGGCAAAAGAAGAGATCATCATTCCACCCGTTTCTGTTTGCCACCAAGTATCAACTATTGGGCATTTATTTTTACCGATATGATTATCATACCAGTTCCATGCTTCTTCGTTAATAGGTTCCCCTACCGTACCCAATATTTTTAGACGGCTCAGATCGTGGTCAGCAACAAAAGACAATGGGTATTTTGCTAATGCTCTAATGGCCGTTGGAGCAGTATAAAATTGAGTGACTTTATGCTTATCACAGATTTCCCAAAA
>CEOP01025243.1_pt1 | contig 13849 bp, 11 predicted proteins | sample 361301 | NCBI WGS metagenome assembly CEOP01 (sample SAMEA2619548, study PRJEB7988) | marine metagenome | biome: marine biome (ENVO:00000447); feature: deep chlorophyll maximum layer (ENVO:xxxxxxxx); material: "saline water (ENVO:00002010), including plankton (ENVO:xxxxxxxx)" | depth 55 m
TTCTTGGAGAACATGGTTTTGTTTCTCTTGTTCCTGAAGGCGAGAATTGCGTACGCGCCTTTTGGTTGGATGGACGTGCGATGTCTGTCGATGGCCATATGGGTGAGGGTGGTGGAGACATGCAACTACGGACAACCATCATTAATGACAAAGTACAAAAGAGTGAACTGCTTGATGACCGTGTTTGTGAATGTTGTGGAACCGATGCAGTGCTTGTAGATGGTAAACCAGTTGTTGTCTATCGCGATCGAAGTGAAGATGAAGTTCGTGACATCGTAATTACTGGACCTGCGAAAATAGCAAGAGTTATTCACGCTGACAATTGGAACATTGCTGGTTGTCCTGTGAATGGCCCGTCTGTTGATGCGAACGATTCGACGATTGCGATTGCGTGGTACACCGCTCCAGAAAGTAAAGCAGCTATCTATGTTGCGTTTTCCGAAACACCTATCAAGATATCAAACAGTATTCTCGGTCGCGTTGACGTTGCGGTTATTGCGAAAGATACTGCAGCCGTAACATGGCTTGAGCCAAATGGCGAAACCGCATCGGTGATGCTTGCAACAATACATGCAGATGGAACAATCGAAAACAAAAAAGAAGTTGCGCAAGTTTCCGCCTCTCGCTCCTCAGGCTTTCCACGCATAGCAAAAGTTAGCGGTGGCATTCTTCTTGCATGGACTGACCTCGACCGCCTTAAGGGCATTTTTACCAAGTTCTACGCTGATTAATTAACCCTGGGATAATAATTAATCTGGTGCTTGGGAGTACACTAAGCAAATGAAACTTTGTATTTGCCTCGTTGTATTTGTGACTACCCAGATGTCTTTCGCTGAACCATTCACACTAATGACATTTAACATTCGCTATGGCACGGCAAGCGATGGTGAAAACAGTTGGGAATTTCGCAAGGATCATGTGATTGAAACGATTCGCGATGTGAGCCCTGGAGCACTTGCGATACAAGAAGCATTACTTGGGCAACTCGAATACATAGACGTACATCTTCCCCACTACAAAAAGATTGGCGAACACCGAAGTGGAAACACAAAAGGGGAGTTCAGCGGTTTACTGATTGACACTTCAAAACTTGAATGGCTTGAGGATGGTCAAGTTTGGCTGTCAACTACACCAGATGAAATTTCAAAGGGATGGGATGCTGCGCTTGAGAGAACTGCAACATGGGTAAAAGTCAGAAAGGTAGGTACAAGCAGCCCATCGATGTTACTGTGGAGTACGCACTTTGACCATAGAGGAAAACAATCAAGAATTGAAAGCGCCAAACTCATTGTTGCAAAGTCAAAAGAACTGAGCCAAGGAAGAATGCCTGTTGCCATAATGGGCGACTTTAATTGCGCCCCTGGGAGTGAACCATATAAAGTGTTTGAAGAAGCTGGCTATCAATTGTCATTGCAGTGCAGAGACTGCGGCACATTCCATGATTTTACTGGAAGTAATCAAGTTCCTCGTCTTGATTATATTTTGCTTAATGAAAAATGGGAAATTGTCAGCAGCAAAACACTAAGACCGCGAAAAAATGGAAGGTGTGCATCCGACCACGACCCTGTCATAGCGATTGTCGAACCAAAATACGCATTGGGTACGATTGGAATGCAACGATCAATCCAAAAAGTGTGGAAGCCATCGCAAGATTGTTTTGTGACTTCGCTGATTCCAGAAGAGATGCTTGGCGAAGTTTCAAAGGTAGAAAATCTTATCGCAACTCGTCCAGATACCGAACCAGACTTTCACGAACTCAGTCATGTTGAAGGTGCATTTCGATTTCCGTTTCATTTACCAGAGATAGCAGGTGACTTGACAGACGTACTTATGGCGTTGCACTGCGAGCCAACGAATATCCAAGCGATTGCAGCAAATGCACTCGACGCAACACCCAGAAAAGGCACATTGTTTTACAATAATCGACCGTCTATTGATCAAGTGATGGAGTTCCTCGCTGTTCCAAGCAAATCGTTTTATATTGAACAGGAACAACTCGACAGGGCATTGGGAGTTATTCACTACGCAAGGCAGGTTGATTTCGATGCACTTGTTTCTACCATTCAAATTCCTGAAGAATCTACTAAGCAACCATTTTTTGGTAAAGCAATGCCACCTGGCGTAACGGGTCCTGTTCTTGCTGGTCAAATGGGCAAGGATGGTTGGAGAGTTGTGGGCGGTAAAGGTGACAACACCTACGACATGACTTTGATTGCACAGGTCTTTGACCTTGGTGGAAACGATACATATTTTGCAAATGATTTTGTTATTGGAAATCGAAAAGTTGTGGACCTTGGCGGAAATGACATCTATACAGGCACAGAGAAGCAAGGACCAGCCGCGGGTTTGTTTGGTACATGGATTATTGATGACCGAAGTGGTGATGATAGGTACGGCAAAGTTGGAGGAACATTTTCCACGGGCGCTGGTTGTTTTGGCGTGGGGATGATTGTCGATCGCGGTGGAAATGATTCGTACATTGGGACGCAGTGGTCGATTGGTGCGGGTGTATACGGCGCGGGCATCGTAATGGATTTAGGCGAAGGCGACGATGAGTACTTCGGTGAGTTTTTAACAATCGGAGTTGGGGGTCCTCGGGGTTTTGGTTTTGTGTTTGATGAGCGCGGTGATGAGGTCTACAAAGCCGATGGTCCAAAGCCATCTATCTACGATACGCCAGATGTGTATTGTGCATTTAGTCAAGGTTTGGGGTTTGGATACCGCAAATACGCAGCAGGAGGCATAGGCATTTTGTGCGATGTTGCAGGGGATGACAAGTATGAAGCGGGCGAATTTAGTCAAGGCGGTGCGTACTACCACGGGCTTGGGATTCTTCGAGATTTTTCTGGTGACGATTCATATCAAGGAAACCGGTATGCGCAGGGCTTTGGAGTACACCAAGCGTTTGGTGTACTTATCGATGATGCTGGCGACGATTCGTATTGGGCAATGACTGCAGCGGACCAAGGTTCGGCATGGGATATCGCAGCGGGTTGCTTGCTTGATAAAAGTGGGGATGATTCGTATACAGCAAATGGAATGACGCAGGGTTCGGCAGCGATGCAGGGTATTGCGTACTTGCTTGATTTAGACGGCAAAGATTCCTACCAAGGAACAAGTCCAGCGCAAGGGGAGTCGGGCAGTAATTCTTACCACTTCGAATCGTCGGGTGCGTCATCGTTTAGTTTACTTTTTGATGATGGTGGCAATGATGATATGTACTCTCTAAATCGAAAAAATAACACAACTGAGATAACACAAACACCTGACCTAGAGGAATCTGGCGATAGACCTTGTGTTGGTTTGTTTATTGATAGGTAGTGTTAGTGTAAAAAATGTTTTAGTATTTTCTTACAAAGATTAAAACCATGAAAAACAATACCCCGCCGATACCCTTGCGGGACAGCGACGGGGATACAGTTTCAAAGCTAGATACACGGGCTTGCGCCCGCAGCACGATCGTCGCAATGAACAGTCGTATTTTTGTTTAAAAAGGGTTGGATGTCAAGCCAATATTGCGATTTGTTTTTTACAATGATCACACAACACTTTTAAAAGTATGCACGGTTTTGCTATGAGATTTGTTCTTCTCTAGCATGTATAAAAAAGCCCTGACTTGCGTCAGGGCTTTTAATTTTTGAATCAATTAACTTGAATCAGAAGGATTTACGAGGTGTAGCTTCGCTACACTTGATTTCACGACCATCTAATTCTTTGCCACCGCATTCTTCGATAGCTTTGTTTGCTTCGTCGTTATTGTCCATAGTGACAAAACCGAAACCGCGTGAACGACCTGATTGACGGTCTGTGATGACGATAGCATCTGATACAGTGCCGTACGCTTCAAAGTGTGCCTTAAGATCTTCTGTAGTAGTGCCCCAACTTAAATTTCCAATATACAATTTCATAACTCTAACCTAACCTTTTTTATTCCACCCCACTGGGTGACAAGCATGCCTAGTTAAAACACAGATCCCGATCCTAGGCGACCGAGATGCCTTCATTATACTGCAATATGTGGCTACTCGTATAAAAAGGTGTTGTTTTTTAGATTCGGAACCAATTAAAAGTCGTTTTTAGTACGATAAACCCGATGTTTCAAAAAATATTTCTTGGTTTCTTGTGTTTTTTCATCTTTGGTTGTTTTGATACATCTATAAATGCACCAGTGCCTAGCAAGAAACGGTCTGACTTGTTGCTGCTGGGAAATCTTCCCAAGCAGACAGATTGCCTAGCTATTGCGCATGCATTTATCGTTGATCATGATCAAGATGGCGGGAAAGACCTGTTGCTTTGCGATGTTTCTGCACATCAAGTCTCGTGGAGTCGAGATGGCAAAAAGCAAACTTTTTTTTCAGATATCTATGGACCAGCGCATGCAGAAGCTATGGATATAGATGACGATGAAGATTTAGACGTGCTCGTTACAACAATGGGTGTCATTTTGCCATCAACTGCGCACGCTAAAAAAGTCATCATTCTTGAAAACGATGGTGAACAAAATTTTGCACATGGAGTTATCGCCGATCATATTTGGCGTGTGATCGACGTGCAAGCGGGTGATTTGGATGGCGACGGAGATTTGGATTTATCTGTTGCGCAGTTTGGGTATACAGAGGGTCAAGTAGCACTTGGAGATAGGAGCTCCGCAATTGAATCTTTTAAAGTCCCAATTCAATTTCAACCAACTTTTTCACAAGCAAAAAATGCATTATTAAAGCTCGAAGGAAGGTAGACTGTACAACATGATAAATACAGTAGAACATTTTATTGATGGAAAAAGAGTAACACCAAGCAGTAGTACTACGTTTGCGGACATCAACCCTGCGACAGGCGAAGTATTGGCAGAAGTTGGCATGGATGAAGTAGCAGCAGCGGAAGCGGCAGTGCAATCATCAGCTAATGCTTTTCGTGGGTGGAGTGAAACACCAGTTGGTGACAGATGTCAAGTATTGTTTCGCTACAAGGAGTTGCTTGAACAGCATTTCGACGAACTCACACAAATGATTGTCGATGAACACGGCAAAACAATAGCGGAAGCCCGCGGTGATGTTCGTCGTGGTATAGATTGTGTTGAATATGCGTGCGGTGCACCATCTTTAATGATGGGTCGAACGCTTCCACGCATTGCAGTTTCGACTTCGTTCAGCCGTGAACGCGAAGAGGGTATTCCATTAGACAGTTCGCTTGAACGCGTGCCAATTGGCGTATGCGTTGGGGTTACACCATTTAACTTTCCAATCATGGTGCCACTGTGGATGTGGCCGATGGCTGTTGCATGTGGAAACACGTTCGTACTAAAACCATCTGAAAAAGTGTCGCTCTGTGCACTTCGCGAAGTTGAACTTGCATACGAAGCAGGGCTACCATCAGGTGTGCTTAACATGGTGACGGGTGGGCCTGATGTTGTGAATCATCTGCTTACACACAATGATGTAAAAGCAGTTTCATTCGTTGGTTCGACAGCCGTTGCAAAACATGTTTACATGACAGCATCCGTTGCTGGCAAAAGAGTTCAGTGCATGGCTGGTGCGAAAAACACTATGATTATTATGCCCGATGCAAATCAAGATGCAGCAATTGATGGTGTGATTAGTTCTTCGATGGGCAATACAGGGCAACGATGTCTTGCAGGTTCAGTCGCGGTATTAGTTGGGGATGCCCCAGATTGGTTTATACCGCAAATTGTTGAAGCGGCTAAAAAAATAAGTGTTTCAAAAGGTGACGTCTCGGGCTGCACAATGGGCCCGCTCATTGATGATGCAAGCGTGCAACGAGTCAATAAAGCAATTGAGGGTGGTATCGAAGCGGGTGCTGACTTGCTCCTTGATGGCAGAGAAACGATTCTTCCAGAGGGTGGTTCATTTGTTGGTCCAACTTTATTCGACAATGTTCCGCATGATTCAGCCCTTGCTATGGAAGAAATTTTTGGTCCTGTGCTTTCGATACTGCGTGTTGATTCCCTCGATGATGCAATTGCAGTGACACATCGATCGCCGTATGGGAATATGGCTGTGATGTTTACTGACAGCGGTTACGCAGCGAACAAATTCAAAGACACAGCAGGTGCAGGCATGATTGGAATAAATGTCGGTGTGCCCGCGCCAATGGCAGTTTTTCCATTCTGTGGTTGGAAAGATTCATTTTTTGGAACGTTGCATTCAAACGGAGAAGATTCGGTGCGTTTTTATACCGAAGGTCGCATCCTCGTCAGTCGATGGTTTTAGAGCGAGCAAAAGCAAGAAAGATATTTATATGGCACGAGTAACAAGAGCAGCAACCGCCGAAAAGGATTTTGTATGTCAAGGATAACTAGAGCCGCAATAATTCAAGCATCGAATCCCGCTCCACCTGAGGCGTCGATTGCCGAAACAAAAAAAATGATGATCGATAAACATATCGAACTCATCAAGCAAGCTGCGGAGCAAGGTGCGCAAGTGACATGCTTGCAAGAAATATTTTACGGACCGTATTTTTGTGCTGAACAAGATACCCGTTGGTATGAGATTGCAGAACGTATTCCAGATGGACCAACAATTAAGTTGATGCAAAAGCTCGCCAAAGAGCACAAGATGATTCTTGTTGTGCCGATTTACGAAGTAGATATGACAGGCGTGTATTACAACACTGCTGCAGTTATCGATGAGCACGGCGAGTATCTCGGGAAATATCGTAAGCATCACATACCGCATTGCAATCCGGGATTCTGGGAAAAATTTTACTTTAAACCTGGTAATCTTGGTTTTCCTGTTTTTGAAACAAGCGCGGGAAAGATTGGTGTTTATATCTGTTACGATCGACACTTCCCCGAAGGCGCACGCGAGCTTGGTTTGAACGGTGCAGAAATTGTGTTCAATCCGTCCGCTACGGTTGCTGGTCTAAGTGAGTACCTTTGGAAACTTGAACAACCAGCACACGCAGTTGCAAACCAATACTATGTTGGTGCAATAAACCGAGTAGGCACTGAAGCACCATGGGATATCGGTGAATTTTACGGACAAAGTTATTTTTGTAACCCGCGCGGTCAGATAATGGTCGAGGGTTCACGAGATCAAGATGAAGTTGTCATCGCTGACCTCGACCTAGACGTGATTAAAGAAGTGCGCAATACCTGGCAGTTCTTCCGTGACCGTCGCCCCGAAAGTTATACACAAATTTCAAAGCAATAAATGACCAACCATCTCATAAACCCAGATATCGCGCCGGTTCCTACTGAAAACCAAACATGGAACAAGTGGCACTTAGCGGCGCTTTGGATTGGCATGTCAGTTTGCATTCCAACGTACATGCTTGCAGCTTCTATGATTCAAGCAGGCATGACGTGGTGGCAATCGGTGCTTACTGTTTTGCTAGGTAATTTAATTGTACTTGTCCCGATGATTTTGATGGGGCACGCTGGAACAAAATACGGCATTCCATTCCCAGTCCTTGCTCGCGCAAGTTTTGGCACAAAGGGTGCGCACATACCAGCAATTGCGCGCTCACTTGTCGCGTGTGGTTGGTTCGGCATTCAAACCTGGATAGGCGGGTTTGCGATTTACCAAGTGCTTGGTGTTCTTGGTTGTGTTGATATCATCGCTGATACCGCGGTGGTTCCGTTTCTAGGCATCACATCGATGCAGTTTTATTGTTTCATGGCTTTTTGGGTATTGAACTTTGTCATTGTGTTGCAAGGAATCGACTGTATAAAATGGCTTGAGTCATGGGCTGCGCCATTTCTTATCGCAATGGGACTTGCGATGTTGATTTGGGCTGCTGTCAAAGTTGGCGGAGTTGCGCAGATGTTTCCTAAAGCTCCGGAAAATCCTGCGCCGTTTTGGCCAATGTTTTTTCCGCAACTTACAGCAATGGTTGGTTTTTGGGCAACGCTCAGTTTAAATATTCCTGACTTTACTCGGTATTGCAAATCACAACGTGATCAAGCATTCGGACAACTCATCGGATTGCCGACAACGATGACGCTCTTTTCATTTATTGGCATCGCTGTAACGTCTGCTACGATTGTTATCTATGGAAGCGCAATTTGGGATCCAATTTTACTTGTTGGAAAACTTGGTTCGACAACAGCAGTTGTCGTGTCATTGATTGCCCTGACTATTGCAACACTTTCGACGAATATTGCCGCGAACGTGGTCAGCCCAGCAAATGGCTTTGCTAACATCAATCCCCGGAAAATTTCATTTAGAACAGGTGGGATTATCACTTGTGTCATTGGCATTGTCATTATGCCGTGGCGTTTGTACAACGACCTTGGTGATTACATTTTCACTTGGTTGATTGGGTACAGCGCATTACTTGGACCAATTGCCGGCATCATGATTTGCGATTACTTTTTTGTTCGAAGGATGCGACTTAATAACGATGCGTTGTACGACGCAGCAGGCGAGTACCGTGGGTTTAGGTGGACTACGCTCTTTGTGCTCGTTGTTGCAGTAGCACCAAACCTTCCTGGCTTTATCAACGCTGCTTTCAAAATCGAATATTTCCCAGATATTTTCAATCAACTCTACAGTTACGCTTGGTTTGTTGGCATCACAATGTCGTTTGTGTTGTATGGCATACTAAACTTAGGAGAACGCAACCGTGTCCAATCTTCCTCCATGTGAATATATCCCCGAACCATACGACGGCCCTTCAAAAAAAGAGGTCCTAAAACTTCGCGGCGATTTTTTAACGCCTGCCCTTGTCACGTATTATAAGAACCCAATCATGATTGTCGATGGGCACATGCAATACCTGTTTGATGAAACGGGCAAGCAGTATCTCGATGGGTTTGCGGGTATAGTTTCGGTGAGTGCAGGGCATTGTCACCCAAAAGTTATGGAAGCAGTGAACAAACAAAATTCCCTCTTGCAGCACACGACAACTATCTACTTGCACCCGAACATTGCAACGTTTGCAGAGAAACTTGCGGGCACGTTGCCAAACGGTCTAGACTGCGTGTATTTTACAAACAGTGGTTCGGAAGCAAACGACCTTGCGATTTTAATGGCGCGTGCATACACCAATAATTATGATGTGATTGCTCTTCGCAACGGTTACCATGGCGGATCGCAAGGTGCTATGGGCTTAACGGCCCACTCGACGTGGAAATACTCTGTGCCCCAGGGTTTTGGTGTGCATCACAGCGTTGTGCCCGACAGATACCGTGGGCATTTTGGCTACGACGATGCTGAGTGTGGCGCGAAATATGCTTTAGATGTTAAAGATGTAATCGAAAGAGGTTCTTCCGGTTCGATTGCTGCTTTTATTGCAGAACCAACGCAAGGTGTTGGAGGTGTTATTGAAATGCCCGATGGGTATTTAAAGAATGCATACCAATATGTCCGTGATGCGGGCGGAATATGCATTGCAGATGAAGTACAAACTGGATTTGGCCGTACTGGCGAGAATTTTTGGGGATTTGAAAGTCATGGTGTAGTTCCTGACATGGTTGTGATGGCAAAAGGCATTGGCAACGGTTGTCCACTTGCAGCAGTTGTGACAACGAAAGAGATTGCACAATCGTTAACAGAAGCAATTCATTTTAATACGTTTGGTGGTAATCCGGTGTCCTGTGCGCAAGGTCTTGCATCACTTGAAGTATTGCTAGAAGATGACATGCAAGAAAATTGCAAACAGCTTGGTGCAAAGCTCTTTGCAGGTCTGCTCGATTTGCAAAAAAAATACGATTGCATCGGTGATGTTCGTGGAAAAGGTTTGATGGTTGGTGTTGAACTCGTTGAAGACAAAGACAAAACACCAGCAACGCAGTTAACTGCCAATGTGTTTGAAACATGCAAAGATTTAGGATTAATTATTGGTAAGGGCGGATACTTTGGGAATGTTCTGCGAATCAAACCGCCAATGTGTTTGAATGAGAATGATATTGAATTTATGTTGGAAGTTTTAGATGCAGCATTTGCTAAGGAAACAGCGTAATGTTTGACATAGTCATCAAGGGCGGGTCTATGTACACACCAGGTGGCGTCATTGTTGGCGACATTGGTGTTATTGATGGCATCATTGCCGACGTTCAAGAGGGCGGTGGACTTGATGGCGACAAAGTCATCGATGCAGTGGGTAAATGTGTTTTTCCTGGATTCATAGACCCTCATGTACATATCCATCTTCCATTTATGGGGACGAATGCAATTGATGACCATGAATCCGCATCGAAAGCTGCACTTGTCGGTGGCACGACGACGATTATCGAAATGATTTGCCCTGGTCCCGAAGATGAACCTGCAAACTCGTTTGCAGAGTGGAAAGGTCTCGCTGAAGAAGGATGTTGCTGTGATTTTTCCTTTCATCTTGCAGTCGTTCGATTTGATGATCTTGCAAAAGAACAACTCCGTGATCTCGTTGCTAATGAGGGCGTGCAGTCGTTTAAAATTTTCTTAGCGTACAAGGGTGCGCTTGATATGAACGACGAGAATTTATTCAAACTCATGCAACTGTGCAATGAACTTGGTGTCACGTTGACAGCCCACTGCGAAAATGCAGAAGCTGTTGACTCGATGCAAAAGAAATTGCTTGCAGAAGGAAAAACAGGTCCTGAGTGGCACGAGCCATCAAGGCCAAGAAGTGTGGAAGCAGATGGAGTGAATCACTTGTGCTCTTTCGCAGAACTTACTGGTGCGACAATTTATATTGTGCACACTTCGTGTGGCATGGCAGTGGACCGTGCAATCGAAGCTCGTGGTCGTGGTGTTGATGTAACAGTTGAATCAGTTGCTCCGCATCTTGTTCTTGATAAAACGTATGCGCAGCGCCCAGGATTTGAAGGAGCGAAGTTTGTTATGTCTCCACCACTTCGCGACAAAGTAGAACACGATGCTCTATGGCGCGGGCTTGCAAGCGGGGCCGTAACTACTATTGGGACTGATCATGCACCGTTTAACTTTAATGGACAAAAAGATATGGGTACTGATGCTTTTACATTGATCCCAAATGGCATTCCTTCTATCCAAGAACGCGTAGACCTCATTCACACGCATGGCGTTTGCACTCGGAAAATTGAAATGCAAACAATGGTTGATGTGTGCAGCACAAATGTTGCAAAGCAATTCAACATGTACCCACAGAAGGGAGCAATCGCTGTTGGCAGCGATGCTGACATCGTGGTGTACGATTCAAACTTTGTAGGGACATTTAAACATGAGGATGGTTTGTCTAAAATCGATTACTCTGGCTTTGAAGGCATGGAACGTAAAGGCCGAAGCGACGTTGTATTGCTTCGCGGTAAAGTCGTTGCAGAGCAAGGGGAGTTTGTTGGCGAAGCTGGTGCTGGTTTGTATATTTCTAGGTGATTAACTACCCCGCGAGATTGTTAATCGTCGTTGGAGACAAGTTTGTCGGATTGCTCAACAAAATCATCACCAGACCATTGAGCGTCTTTTTCTATCATGCCCCCGCGCCGTGCTTTTGCTTCTGCCTTGGATTTCGCTTGCCTAGACACTAAATCAGCATGTGTACTAAAGAAGGGAATCGAAGCCCCGCGAAAATCATCAATGGTTTCAAAGTTATGTTTTTCCATGAACGCAAGCAAACTTGTATTCATTTCTTTGACCATAGAGTAGCCATGAATCATGACGCCAGTACAAACTTGCACAGTATGCGCACCGAGCAAAATAAACTGCGCGGCATCCTCGCCAGTTTCAATTCCTCCGATGCCCGAAATTGTTCTGTCTTTGAAACCGTCTTCCATCATGCGAGCAAGTTCCATCACCATACGAAGTGCAATTGGCCGGACAGCTTTACACGAATAGCCGCCCGGTACGCTGTAGCCTTCAACCGTAGGTTGTGGTCGAAGGGTTTCAAGGTCGACTCCCATGACGCTAAGGATGGTATTGATTGCTGCAAGTCCGTCTGCGCCTGCTTCAAGTGCACGCTTTCCTGGGTCGGCAATGTGCGTGATGTTTGGTGTCATTTTTGCCCAGACTGGAATAGTTGCTGCTTCCATAACCCAGCTCGTGACTTCACCAACGATGTCAGGGTCTTCTCCCATAGCAGCACCCATTTTGCGTTCAGGTAAACCGTGCGGACAAGAAAAATTTAACTCAAAGGCATCTACGCCAACTGCTTGGCATCTTTCAATCATTTCAACCCAGCGTTCTTTGTTGTACTCCTCCATTATAGAAGCAATGAGTACACCGTCTGGATGAGATTGCTTTACCGAGTCAAATTCTTCGAGCCAAGTTTCAAAAGGGCGGTCACTTATTAGTTCGATGTTTTGCCAACCAATCACTTCCTTTGAATTTTGCGCGCGCATTCGTGCGTATCTTGGAGCAACGTTTGTTACTTTAGAAGCGTCCATGCTGATAGTTTTTGCAACGACACCGCCCCATCCTTCATCGAATGCTTTGCGGATAACATTTGCGTTTGTTCCGGGAGGTCCTGAGCCAATAACAAATGGGTTTTTGAATTTCAAACTATTTACAGTCGTTTCTAATGTTGCCATATACACATCATACGACTTTCAAGTGCTACTATCTACAACGATGACACAACTTTCAACCCTGGGAACTGTTTGGAAAGCTTGCCATGCCAAGTTATACGAAGCAAACAGACACGATGCAATCAGATTACGTATGCACCGCGTGTTTTCATGGATGCGTAAGGCCGATGATTTTGCAATCCCAGAAGATGCAGATGCTCGCTTGATATTTTCATGGGTTGCGATGAACACGCTCTATGCAAAATGGGACAGCGACAGGGCGAATCGAGAACCAGAGTGGCAAACACGCGAAGATTTTTTGACCAGCATGGTAAAGAACGATGCAGAGGGTCGCATACAAAAAGTGCTTCTTGAAAACAGAAAACTTTGCGACCGATTACTTTCAGAAGAACATTTAATAAATTCGTATTGGGGAAATCCGAGCGAAGACGAAGCGCGAAAGGCGCGGTCCAAACCCAGACGAATTGGAAAGCATTACCATGTTGCTGATGAGGTCATTAAGATTCTCCTTCCATTAATGACATGTATTACAATGCTGCGTTCACAGTTAGTTCACGGAATGTCTACGTACGGCAGCAGTGCCAATAGGTCGGTTGTTGAAGCAGGCGCAGTAATTGTGTTTGAGATAAACCTTGCTATGCTACAAATTATTGCTGAAGATGGTTTATGGCAAGATGATGAATCGTGGATGCCCGTTCCATATCCACCAATGAAACCGCACTTTAGGCGAGATTCGTAATGCAGGCCTCGCTAATCCACGATTTTAAAATGGGCGCAATAGTTGACGTGGAAACAACCGGCTTGAGCCATAGGAACGGCGATGAAGTTATAGAGATTGGCATTATTTTGTTTCGGTACAACGCAATCAATCACGACTGCGTAGAGATTGTTGAGACATATCAGGGATTGCGCGAGCCGACGGACCCAATTCCTTGGAGTGTTATTCGTGTGCATGGAATCACGGATGATATGGTTCGGGGAAAAACACTTGACTACAATAAAATGGAATCTATCTTTGGTAGGGCAGATTTTGTTGTCGCGCACAATGCTAGTTTCGACAAGGGTTTTCTTGAACATTTGGTGCCTATGAGTATCGATAGGCCGTGGAAGTGCAGTTGTTTCGGTATCCCCTGGAAAAAACACGGTCTTCCAAACAAACGCCTTGCCACACTTCGCGACTTTTTCAATATTGCAGACGACGAAGCTCACCGCGCTCTTGCCGATTGCGAAGTAGTGCTTGAAGCCCTCAAGCGACCTCGCTACCTTGAAGACCTATTGAAATAAACAATTCCGCAGGTCGTTTATTTAGCCAGATTTTTTTCAATTCTCAGAGAAACTACTTTTATTATTAATAAAAGTGACTGTCGCCCTACGAGTGTAAAAAGTGCGCTCGAGGTAACCTCCGAAATC
>CEOP01191052.1_pt1 | contig 13838 bp, 12 predicted proteins | sample 361301 | NCBI WGS metagenome assembly CEOP01 (sample SAMEA2619548, study PRJEB7988) | marine metagenome | biome: marine biome (ENVO:00000447); feature: deep chlorophyll maximum layer (ENVO:xxxxxxxx); material: "saline water (ENVO:00002010), including plankton (ENVO:xxxxxxxx)" | depth 55 m
CGCACCACCGACCTCAATTCGGTGATTGCGGTGATGGCGCGCGAGATAGGCGCACTCGAGCGGGAGAACGCTGCGCTAAAAAAGGTGAAGCACGCCCAGGACAAGCTGATCACCGGCTTTTGCAAGCTGCGTGTCACCGAGCATGGCAAACCCGGTGGCTAAGTATTTCGGCCTCACGGACACGCCGCCCTTTGACCCCGTCATGATTGCGGTGGTTTGGTTTGCCGCCGCCGTGTGGGTCGCATGGCAAACCCTCCTGTTAGAGCTCAGAGAACGGCGCGCGCGCCGCAACGCACACATGTGCTTTGATCAGCCCGTCTCCCAAACCACGGACGAGCCACTAGTGGATAGTGGGGACTCGAAACCCAGAGAGAAGGCCGAGTAAAAATTATTTGTCCTTTTCCACCACCACATGCGCGATCACGAGTCTCTGGAGCTCGTCCCCAAACGACACATCCACCTCGGGGAGAAACACGCTTCCCAATGCCGCCGCCCCACCTACCACGAGCGCCCACTTGGCCGCATGTCCCCGGCCGCGAAATGCGCAGCGCGTGTAGTGGGCCGGCACGTGCAACAGCGCCAGGTAGCCGAGCATGGTCATGAACGCGGTCTGCACGCCGAAGAATAGCCCCGCAACAAGCACCAGCGTGTGCAGTCCAGCCGAGAGAAGCGGGCTGGAATCTTCCGAGAAGTGAAAGACACTCGAGGCGCAAAAGAGCGCCGTCACCGCCTCCGTCGGCATCGGCAGTAGCGCCAGTGTGAGGTATGGTGTCACCCACGCGCTCGAGTCGAGGTCGGTGAGCCCGTGGGCCGCCACGATCGCAAACGCGGGCTTGGCAGCCCCAGAAAGGTGCATTTGGAAAAGCATTGCCCGGTTAAAATGTCGCTTTACAGTCCCTGTACAAGGTAGCGGAACCCCGCGCGTGTCTACTGCGCATTCTACCGCGACGACTTGCTACCCCCTCCCTGCCCGTTGGCCGACCGGCCCTCGATCAGCGCCCTCTCCCGGCTCTCGGCCTGGATGATCTGCGCACGTTACAAAGCAACGTCGGTGATTGGTGTGTGCACAGGAGTTGAATGCGTGCAAAAACACACCTTCAGCAGCAAATCAGCCCCCTGCCGATCCAGCTCCTTCTCGCCATTGTCGCACCGCACCAGGCGCTCTTCCGCCTGGGCACGCATGTTCTGCAGCGACCGGATCATCATGTTGCGGGCGATCGTGTTGCCCGTGGCGTGCAGCTTGTAGTGCAGCTCGACGTCCTTCCAGCCCCACGCGGGCACAACCGCGCCCTCGCGCTCCGCCGGCTCGGCGACCTCGCGGCGGTACGCCAGAGCTGCCATTTTGAACAGGGCGTTGTCCGTCATGCGCGAGACGTTGTTCTTGATGAAGGCGTCCACCGGGCCGATGCGGTTGGACAGTGCGCAGCCGACGCAGCTCACCCCACGCACCGGGTAGGCGTCCTTCTGGGCCTTGCGTCGCATGTTGGTGCTTGTCTCGCTGACCTCCGACCCGTCGAGCGACTGGCCGTAGACCGGGCGCTGCCCCCCGCCTCCAAAGACGGCGGCCCCCATCAGCCCCTGCAACTTGTCGCGGCGATCGTCGTCGTCTGATTCTTCTTCTTCTTCTTCCGAATCGCCGGCCCGCTCGCGACGCGGCCCAGCCTCGGCGGCGGGCTTGCGCTTGCGCGACGCGTGCGGGGGGTGGGCGCGCTCCTCTTCGTCTTCGGAATTCAGCGCCGAATCCGCACCGTCGGCGTCGTGAAGGTGTGTCTGTTCCAGCGCCGCCAGAGAGATGCGCTCGAACCGCGGGCGGTCGCCATCGCCCGCGTCGGACGCGGGCTTGCCCCCGCCACGTCCGCGCCCCCCCGCGCGGCCACCTCCCCCGGCCCCCTTGCCCTTGCCTGCGCCACCGCGCGAGGCCTCCCACAGCGGGTGCAGCCGCGAAGCGGGAATCTGCTCGCCCTGCGGGTCGGGCGGTGCCGAGGAGGCGCTCGGCGACGGGACCAGAGGGTCGGAGCCCACGGGCGACGGCGGGCCCGCCACCGGGGGAGGAGCGTCGTCGTCGTCCGACATTTGGTCGGTTCAAACGATGGTTGTAACGGTCTTAAAAGGTGGTATACCGATGGTGCATATTGGGTTAGCGACCAAAACGCATCCGCCAGTTTACGACGGAGGCGATCGGTTTGCGAAGTCATTTTGTACGGTCTACACCACATTCAGCACGTCGCTCACCGTCGGCTTCTTGCTGCCGCCACTCAACTCATGGAGGGTCACACGTTGCAGCGGACGAGTGGACTCGACTATGAACTTGCCCGGGTGCAGCGCGCACCGCTGAAACCCGAGCCTTTTTAGGAGCTCAAAGGGCCTCTCAAAGCCGCGCATTAACGACATGTCGATAAAGAGCTTGGAGCCGGGCGTCCCTGTGGTCCTAAACTCGCAGCGCCCGCCGAGTTCCTTCTGCATGTCAATGAACGCGCTCAGAATGTCCCAGAACCGGTCGCCGTTTAGCACCTCTGTGTTTTCCACGATGATCTCAAAGTTTGTAACGCCCAAGAGCACGGCGCCGATCATTTCAATCGGCAAGATGGCCGGCATCCACCGCGTGGCGTCTGACAGCTTAGTCTTGCCTCGGTAGTTCTTCATACTCTCGTGCCACCCGAAGACGGCGCTGAAAATGTCCGCTTGAAAATAGAGGCAGTAGCGGGAGCAGAAGTGCGGGTCAATGTGGTCAGTCTCTTCGTATTTAGGTCGCCAAATGACGCCGAGGCCGTAGTCACGGGCAGCACCCGCAAAGAGTACCCGCAGCTTCGCGCCCGGTTCCAAAAATTCCGCGGCCGTCTCGGGGCTGTTGACGAGGATGCCCTTTTTCTGCACCCACACATCTTCCTCGGCCTTGAGCTCCACGTCGATGATGACGTACCGCGCCGCGTCTTTGGAATCGAACAGTTTGCGGATTTCGGCGTATTTGACGTCCCTCATGACGGTGTTGGTCTGCATGTCGAGCACGCGTGCGCTCACCAGTGTGTCCGACTTGCCCATGCCCGGCGCCGAACCGTTGCCGTGGTTGGCCATCGCAAACCAGCTGCCCAATGTGATGTAGTCCATCGTGGGCGTGCTGGGAAGCACAAGCTTTTGCTTTTGTAGGCTGCGCTGCACCGTTGCGATAGTGGTACCAGAGGCCCAGCGCCGTGGATTCGAAGGCATAGGCCCCTTGAATTTGTGCATAAACAGCCGCGGGCCCTTTGGACCTGATTTCTTCAAGAAAAATCCCCATCCCGATCCGACGACCGTCGGCACGCGACCCTTGGAACAGCGCATGTCCAGCACCGCGGTGCGCAGGTCGCGCAGCTCGTCTCCGGTTTTACTGACGCGCGGCGTGCGGTCGCCCAGAAACAATGCCGGCCACGCGCCGGCCCGAATGAGCACCCGTTGCGAATGCATGCGAAGAAAGACGGTCCATAGTGTAAACACAATTGTCAGTATTGGAAGCAAAATGAAGAGAGGGGTGTTTTGTTGGATGCGCTCGATGCTGAGCGCTGCGATTGTACAGCCAATCGCAGCGGGCACCGTCAACACCACCGTAAGCCAAACAAAAACCACAAATGTGCTGTAGGCACAAGTCATGGTTGCATATTAACTACATTCAAATTCATCGTTATCACTAGCGGCGCTCACACCGAGAATTTCACACATACTTGAAAAACCCAGCCGTACGCCTTCAGTCTAACGCCTCCCTGTATGATATCTTCCCAAAAAACCGACACCACCCTAAATGGCGCGTCCTACGCGCGATTCGCCTCTTTCTCGATCACTTCGTTGATGACCTTGCAGTAATGCGAGCCGGGCTTTGCCACAAGCGGGTCCATCATCTTGAAGATGTGCAAGAACGACGCGAGGGAGATGGCCTTGTTGTGCTTCGTGTACATCCAAAGCGACACCGCACACGTGCAGTAGAACGCCAGCGTCTTCTTAGCCGTCACACTGGCGTTGCTCTTCTCGAGTGTCATCAGCTCGACAATCTCGGCGGGAGGCTTACCATTCTCGCCGCAGAGCAACGAGATAGCCGTAAGCCCGTCGTTCAACGTGCACTCCTGGAAGTGAGTGAAGCGCAGGTTCTCCGCCTCGTAGAAGCGAGTGAGCTCTGGCATGTGGTAATCGACCACGCAGTCCTTACGCTCGGATTCAAAGCTTGCAATGACCTGCGCCATCACCTTGAGGCCGACAGCACGGTCGTTGCCCTGGTCCAGGAAGGCGTGTGTTTTCATGATGTCGTAGAGCACCTGTGCGCGTGGAGTTCCCTTGAACATGAGAAGGTTGAGTTTCTCGCCCATGGCCATGGGCGTTCCCTCATTGCGCTTTGACGCCATGTCGCACGCGTGCGTATCCGTGCACCCGTGCAGGATATTGAACTGCACCTGCACACGGTCGAGCGCATTCTTCTCCTGACGCGGCAGAGAAGCGTAATTGACTTGGCGCCGATCGTCGTCAGTGATGCAGATCTTACCCTGGTAAAATTTCAGGACTGCGTTCATCCGGTTGCCTCCGTCGTACACTTCGTCCACCTCCATGGGGTAACCATCATCGTCCTCTTTGGTTGTGTTGCGCGCAAGAAAGTCCGTAGGAGCTGTGGACTCCAGCAGGGAGCGGATGTACAAGGAACCCTTGTTATCCGTCCACACGGGCCGGCGGTTGGCCTCCGCGTTTTCCAGCTCCCCCGCTTCGATCTTCTTGATCATGTCGATCAAACGAAAGGTGGTTGCTGTGATCTTTACGCCCGCGTTCCTTTTACGTATCGCACGCAGCTTGTCAAAGCATGCGGCGGGCGGGCGCGTCGGCAAAGGCATCGCGGTTCTTTCCCAGGGAAAACTGCTTTGCACTTTTTCCCTGGGAAACTGACAACCGGATAGCGAGAGCCGGATAGCGAGGGCCAGATACACTTTTTATGTGTGTGTGTGTGTGGGCAGTCACCAGCGCACGTGCCGTATTTCCTGCGTCTCGTACTGGCCGCCGATGCGCGGCGAGCGTGAGCGCTTTTTCGTGGCCATGGGTTTACGTGAGGAAGGCTTCGTGGCCGGGCTTTCTCCGCTTACTCTTATCAATTTGATAATGACATTTTTACAAGCTAGCGTGCATTAATCGAGATGCGTCCAACAATCCTCTACAAAACTTTTACGCAGGAGCTGAACGCAGTACGCATCGGTGCCATGGAGCACCTCCGTCACCGGTGTGCGCGACCCTCCCGCAAGAAATTCGACCTCGATTGTGTGATTCATCGTCACGAGTCGCGGCACCGCGGTGCCCGTGGGATCTTCCACCTTGATGTGCTTCTCGCCCTCGCTCGCCACGATGCGCGGAGCCACCAGCATCCGCATTCCCACTCCGCCCGGACGTGGCACAAAGGCCGCCGGCAGCGACACGCCGATCTCCGGACTGAGCACACACTCGGTCTCGAAGGCTGCGGCACAGCGCGCTGCTCGGTCAGTGGCCTTTGCCGCTGTGGAGGATGCCAGCCGCGTCAGGGAAAAGTGCGAGCAAAAATCGGACTTGTAAACTACACTTCCATTGTTCCACGTGCATTCTGCCGATGGCTCCGTACCGTCATCCCAAATCGAACGCTTGTCGAGTTCCCATTCCACAAACACCGCCCCATCGTTTGTCACGGTTTCCACTACCGGTTCCACAGGCTCCTCCGAACGAAACAGCGATGCTGCCGCGAAAAGCATCGCGAGCATCCCGCCGCCCCCAGCAGTTCCCGCAACACCCATGACTGTGCTCGATTGCGCTAGTGCTTTCTTATTTCCTGCATCCCGCGACGTCGGCCTTTAGCGCACCTAAGCGCCCTTGCGCGACGCCGCAATGTAGACCTTCATGATGTTCTCAAAGTAATCCCTGGGAAGAACGACGCTGTCGGCCGAGAGCATCGCCATCCCGCGCTTCGCGGGGTGCTCGTGGTGGTTCTCGTCGTCCTCCTCCCGCGGGCGCTTGCGCAAGGGCTGCGGGTCGGACGGATCCTCCTCCACAACAGGGGCAGAGGCCGAACTGGCGGCCTTGTTGCCCTTTTTGGCAGCGGAGGCGCTGGCGGTGTGCGACACGTAGCTGGTCTTGACGGACGAGGTGAGTGCCACATCCCAGTTGGCCACCACCGGCGAGATCTGTGCGTTGGTGACTTCCGCTTCGAGCACCGCCTTGTACTTTTCCAGGCGCGGGGGGCTGAACCGGTCCTTCCAGCCCTCCTGGAAGTCTTTGACGATCTTGGCCGGCACATTGCGCAGGATAACTTCGTCCGACTTGGCGGAGTTTGCGTGCAGCGTCATCGCCACATAGCATCCGGTCTTGGGGCCGTTGTCGACGCGACCCTTGGCGACCGGCTCGTCGGGCTGCGCGTCGGGCTTGCCCGCAAAGTGCAGGACGTGGATCATGCTGACCTTGAGACCGAGCTCTTGCCAGTTTTTGACACTCTCGCTCTTGTGGAGCTTGCCCATGATCTCACCGCTGTCGAGCGGAAGCGGATTGGCGCCTTCGTGCACGACGGCTTCTTTGGGCACCTTGTAGTACTTGGCGCCGAAGCTGAGCAGGTACTGCTTTGGCTCCGCGTTCTCCTCGTCTGGGCCCTTCTTTTCTGCCGCCGGCTTGGCCGCGCTCTCCTTGACCGGACCCTGCTTTGCCGGACCCTGCTTGGCCGGACCCTGCTTTGCCGGACCCGGCTTGGCGGCCGCATCTTTGGGCTTAGCCGGCGCCGCCTTCGCTGCCGCCGGCTTGGCCCCCGGTTTTGCGGCCGCCGGCTTAGCCGGACCCGGCTTGGCGGCCGCATCTTTGGGCTTGGCGGGAACCGCAGGCTTGGGCTTGTCCTTGGGGGGGTCCGGCTTCTTGGGCGGGAGAGGAGGGGGCTGCTCGTCCTGCTCGTCCTCTTCTGCGTCATTGTCCGGTTCCTTGGCGTTTGGCGGTGGGGCTTCCGCGTCGTCCATCTCCGCGTCCGGGGGCTGCTCGGAGCCGCAGGAGCTCGGCGATGGCTGTGGGATACCGGCCTCGGCCCAGTCGATGTCGCTCATCGGTGCAGAAGCTGTGAGGCGGTAAATCTGTGGAGAATCGCCAGGCTGGCCTTCCTAGCGGGATTGCTGTCGCATGTGCAGCTGTCCTTCTAGACACCGATTTTCCGTCGCCGTTACGACGGTTACAGAATGCGATCAGCGCATACCGCAAAAGGAACCGGGTGTATTCTGCGTATACCCAACGCACTCGACGATGAGCAAGCGGGCGCTGGAGAGCCCGCCTCACTGCGAGCGTCCCGACGACGAATCTGACGTTGAAGTGTACTACGATCCGAAACGATACTGTCGAGCAATCCTGCCGAGATACGATCCTTCTTCCGTTCCGGAAGACAGAGGCGACACTCTGGTAAAGGTAACGCTGAGAGGAGAGTATCAGAACGAGCCGTGCTCGAATTCTAAGACTGTCGAGGAAGAAGACGACGACGACGAGCAAACCACGTGTCCAATGTGTGACGGTGACAACATTATCGCCGAGGTGGATGTGGGTGTCGGCATCGATCGACACTACTGCGAGTGGTGCTGGGGAGGGACTGTGACAAAGGGGGAAGCGTGCGAGCTGCGATCGCGCGACTGGGATGCGTACTGGGAAGAGTACTATGAGGCACTGGAAAGGCGAGATAGGGAGCGCGAGGCGCGCGAGTAATAATTTGCATAAAAGTTGCAAAACAAATTGCAAGTTTTTGATGTCCACTGCAAATGCAACATGCCAGTTTTCAAAACACAAAATGGATGTTTTTCAGTCCTGGGGGCCTTCGGGCCCTTCTGATCTCGTCCAGGTTCACTTAATGGGAGATTTCCTGTTGCCTAATTTGGGACATGTTTGGAGAGCCTCGCCCGAGTCCAGTCTGGACTGGCCCGCCGGCCCGTCCAGTCCAGTCCAACCCGGACTGCCGGACCACCGGACCGCCGGACCGCCGGACTGCCGGACCGCCGGACTGCCGGACAAAACGCTTGGCCATTTTGCGCGTGCTTTTTGGGGGGGGTACGCTGTATGCCGCCCGAGAGTGTAGGAAGCTGCTGCTAGGATAAGGGCAACCAACCACGGACAGTCGGTCCCGACTCTCTTTCGCACACAAGCCGCCTCAGAGCTTCCTTTGCCAAACGATGAGCGCCGTTGAGAACCAGTCAGTTGTCTCGCAAGGCTCGCCCTCGGTGGCAGCCAAGAACAAGCCCTCGGGTCCTCGCAAGAGCAAGCAAGCAATGTCCGCCTCACCGCGCGCCTCTCCCTCGCTCGCGGGTCCCAAGAAGAGCATCGACAAGAAGGCCAAGCCGCTCTCCAAGGCCGCGCGCCAGAAGCAGCTCAACAAGTTTACCAACCCGATCGTCGTTCTGCAGTCGAGCATCAAGCACCACAAGATGCAGGTCGAAGAATTCAAGGAACTCAACGAGTTCCGGCGCCCGTCCCAGCAGCTCACCAAGGAGATCGAGTATCTTGAGAGCAAGATCGAGAAGGAGGAGGGGCGCCTCAAGAAGATGCTGGATGAGTTCGAGAAGACCACTGCGCGCGCCCGCGAGTCCCGCCAGGGCGCCGCAAAGGAGGCGCAAAAGATCAAGGCCGCGGCTAAGGCCGAGGAGGAGCTGGAGCGCGAGCGCAAGGACGCCGCCATTGCCATGCGCAAGGAGGTCCTCCGCAAGGCCGAGGAGGCAGTCGCTCGTGGCGAGACCGACATTGAGTCCTTCATGGAAGATCTCCGGAAGGCCGACGAGGCCGATGCGCCCAAGAAGATGGAGGTCGACTCCAAGTCGGACGACGGGTCGGACGACGGTTCCGAGAAGGCCGAGGAGGAGGAGAACGGCGAGGAGGAGGCTCCTCACGCCGAGGACAGCGACAAGGCTGATGACAGCGACAAGGCTGATGACAGCGACAAGGCTGATGACAGCGAGGAGGAGGAGGAGGAGGCCGACAAGGAGAATCTCGCCGAGGAGAGCGAGGAGGGCGAGGAGGAGGAGGAGGCCGACATGTAGAGCATGGCACCAGCAGGGGGTGCGAGAGGGGGTGCGAGAGGGGGTGCAAGACCCAAACACTGACAGCCGTGGAACGTGTTAAGGTATGGTCTTCGGTAGGGTTCCGTTTCGGGTTTTCGTAGACGCAAAAATCATCACATTTTGCCAAAAGAGCCTAAAAAAGAAGTGACAGAAAAGAAGCGTGCATCCGGGAAACTGCCAGTTACTCTTTTTGAGATTATAGTTGCACTCGCATGACCGCGGGCCAGTGTAGTATGTTGGTGATGAAGATACAGGGTAGAGGGCAATTTGCAACGCCGTGCAACGCAACAATTACACATTCCGCCTCAGACGGTGTTTTTAGCATGCTAGCATACACAAGCGATGGAGTGTTCCGCGTCGCGCCGGAACACGTCCTTTTGGACGCGCGCGACCCCATCAAGCTCTCTTTTTCCGACTGGCTCAAAATGCGCAAGCACCACTCCAACTTCAAGGCGTTCCATTACCTACTATCCAACAACATCGAGATCGCAAAGCTGGTCGTGCTCGGCAACAACAAGCGTGGCGACGACAAGCGCATGGCGTGGTTTATCCGCTTCTCGATTGACGGTCGAAACACGCACTTTCGTGCGCGCTTTGGCGAAAACTTTCTCTGGCAGATTCCCGAGGAAAGCTGCGAAGCTATCATGCGCCAACTACGCGAATTTGTTGGAAAGGGCGTTGAGGATGACACCGTAGAGGATCTTCTGGAGCTGTCCTACACGTCACACACCTTCGACCCGACCGACTACGCCGGGTGCGCACGACTCACAGAAGTTTCCAACTACTACGACAAGGCGTTTGTCATGTCAGTGCGCCCAGCAGTCTCGCCTAACCGCGAAGCGAGCGATTCTATCGCCAGCATCAAGATCAAGATTCCTCCCGTCGGCGGTCTCCGACCAATGCCGCCGTGCGCCGACAACCTTCGTGAGCGCAATGTCCGAAACCACTGCTTCAAGCTCACCATGCTCGACGGTTCGCAAGGGCCGGACGACCCCCGCGTGCCGATGCGCATTCATCCGAGCCGCGAGGCCAACCTGACGTGGAACGCGTCGGTGGAAATGCGACTTGCAGCCGGACGCGCCCTGACCGCCAACCGTTCCGCCCGTGACCACATGAACGCGGACCTGTCGCACGTAATCATGCAATTTGCGGTCAACGATGCCGTGACCAGCAGCACCCCGTCCTTTATGCTATGCCTCCGTATGGTCAACCGTCAATTCCGTGACATGGTCACCAATGCGTCCAAGAGCATGCTCATCCGCGTGAACGAGCTCACCAACGAGAGTCTCAAGGCCACGCAATTGCCCACGCTGCTCAAAACGCGCGACACTGTCCTTAACCACAACTTTGTAACCCTCCATGTGCTTTCCGAGTTCAAGTTTTGCACACTCCATTCGCTGATGCGCTTGCGGACGGGGAAGCGGCCCCAGGACACACCCAATGTGCCAGGGTCGCGCAAGTACGCGCGCCTTAAAATGGAGCGCGATTCGTTCGATGCGCGGCGGATGCGGGTCGCAGTTTAGTGTGTTTCTGGTTCCCGAACACGGCGTTCCGTGCGTGGGATAGAAAGGTGTCATGTAGAACCGGGCATAGAATCGAGTGAGAAACAACTCGTTTGCTCCAAACCAACCTTCCGCCTCAGAACTCATGTACAACCCGCGCGACCTGAAACACGTGGACTCCTCCGAAGTGACGCAGCAGCTGAACAAGTTTGTGCAGATGGGCGGGCGTCGGCCGATTCCGGGGTACAACATCGTGGTCCTGGACAACTTCTTGAGCAGATTCGAAATGGATCCGAAGACGTTTCAGGAGTCGCTCATCCAAAAGTATCCGATTCGTCACGGGGAGGAGCCGATCGTGCGGGACGACGTGCAGTGGGTGGCGGGCGATCACGGCGCGTTGCGGTACCGGGGCAACGTGCTCGGGCGGGAAAAGATCTGGCTGCAGCGCGGGAATCCGTGGCTCGATGACGAGCAGCCGTTTTACTACTACTTCTACACGGGCGTTCAGTATCGCGTGCTCGACGCCCAGACTTCTTGGGACAAGTGTCCGGAGGTGAACATGCTGATGAACGGCATGGACGCGCTGTACGAGTCGGTGGGCGCCAAGCTCGCCAATCAGGCGATCGTTACGCGGTACCGGAACGAGGACAAGTCGGGCATCGGCAAGCATTACGACAAGCCGAAGAGCATCGTGGAGGATTCGTTGATTACCGTCGTGAAGACGGGCGAGACCGGGCGTACATTCAACTTGTACGAGGGCGACAACGAGAAGCCGACGTGGTCGCAGGTTTTGCCTCCTGGGAGCGCCTTGATCATGTCGCTGGAGGCCAACTTGGCGACGCGGCATGAGGTGCCGGCGGACGACGAGGAGCGGTGCGGGGATGCGGGTTCGATCGTGCTGCGGACGATCGAGGGCATCTCGGTCGCCGAGATCGACAAAAAGCAGCGGGCATCGGAGCGGGCGCGCGAGCGAGCGCAGGAGAAGAAGCGATCTCGTCATGTGCACGAGTTGGATGATTCTGACGGCGAGCCGGCGGCGCAGGTGGCGCGCGTCGAGTTGGCGGAACAAGCGGTGCCAGAAGGACCGATGCAGGCGCCGTACTTTTCGTCGGATTCGGATTAAGTGTGAACAGGGTGCATGTGTGAATGTCGTGTGTGAAATGAACACGCGTGTGAACAAAGCAGCGTCTAAATAGTATGTGTCGCCCAGACTAGCACAAAAAACCCTGTGCGGTCCGAACTTGTATCGCCTCGCCCAACACACCGCCTCAGACTCCCTTTTGCCATGATGTCCCTTTGCCGTACGGAACCGATGGGGCCTATGGAACCGGGCGAACCGACCAAACCGACCAAACCGACCAAACCGACAGCGGCAATGCTGGACAAGCACGCCAGGTGGGTCTCCAAAGCTGATGAGTATTCCCTAGAGCGTCTAATTAGCCTGGCCCGTGACAAGAATCACCACGACATTGTGACTCAGATTGTCTCTGTTGCTCAGGAAAGGAACTCCGCCAAGGGGCCCAAGACCGCGTGGGTGGTCCTCAGTGGCTACAAGTGGAATAGGAAGTACCAGAAAACGATGGCAAGTGCGGCAAAGACGGGTTGTCATGGCAACAAAACCGAATTCATGAAGATTCAGGGAAAGCTCAACCCCTTCAACAAGAACCCGGGCGCGCGGTCGCGTATCGGCAAGGGCAAGGGCGGGGACGTAAGGAAGGCAAAGGAAGCGGCGAAGACCTTCCTGGCGGCCCAGGCGATGCAGTTGCTCAAGGCTTCTTCGTAGGGTCGCAGGGCGGACCCGACGGGTTTGCGCGAATAACGACACAGCCGCTAACGTTGAGGTAGAGGTAGAGTTCGCCAAAGGTAACCCGTTCTACCTTTTGCGTAACAAAATGCTAGATTTTGAAACCGTTGCGCCTCCGCCCGAAAAGCTTCTCAAGCCGCGCAAGCCGCGGCACGAGGTCTTTGCGACCAGTTCCACTCCGGCCAAGGCGGAGCGCAAGCTGGATGCACACACGTTTGGCAACTTCTTCACGAGCGTAGTAGCGCAAAACAATGGTGTGATCGCCGCGTTCCCGCGATCAACAATCGACGAGGAAGCGATCGTCAACCGCGTCATCGGCCTCGACGCCAAGCGCAACGTTGGCTCGGCACTCTGGTGGACCCAGCGTCTCACATGCGCCAAGTACGACGCAAGCTACAAACACGTGGACCACTACGTCTACAGCGCCGACGGGCTCGACCGCAACGAGTGGTTTCCCCGTCACACGGACATCGACACAAACGCCTCCGAGACCGGCTTCGACTACCTGACGCTCGGTGGCTTCTCGACTACCATTCGTGCGCTCTCGCCACGCGAAGCGCGCGAATCGGCGGTCATCGCACACCGCTTCAGCCACGAAATGGAATGTGCGGCGTCTGGTGTTTCGCCGGCGGTCGTCGCCGGGTTTCTTGTGTGCGAGCGTGACGCCATCGGTCAGGCGTTTGTCACGCAGCGGCACCTCTTTCGGCTGTCGGACCTGCTCAAGGAATACAATCGCTTCAAGAACAATGATCTGCTTCGGCCGTCCATGGCCAGTATCGACAACTGCGTCTACGAACTCACTTCGGCGATTTCGCGCAAGGTGCGGTCGATGGCCAACGCGCGGCTGCTCAAGATGAACATGACGCCCGGCTCTATCGTTTTTTGCCCGCACATTGTCGAAGACGACAACGGCGAGATGATCTCCGCCGGCTACGGATTCGGCCGACTCGAAACCAAGGGCCTGCCGTACCTGGCGGATTTTAACCCGGCACACACAAAGCGCGGGCCTTCCTCGACATTCAACGCGGACGCGGCGTACACCGTGATGATGGTGCAGCTCCTGAGCTGCGTCAACGCCCAGTTTGGCGATGTGCATCGGATCATGCTCAACCGTCTCACCGGCCGCACGCCAACGGGCGCGGCACTGCCCGAGAGCGAGCTTCCGGATTCTTTTGAGCAAATCGATCTGCGCCGTTCCGCCTCGAAGTGCAAAGCCGACACGCAGTCGACCATCGACATGCTCACAGCAATGCCGTGCTACCACAAGTCGTCCGAACTGTCGACCGCCTATGCCAGTGCCTCAACGGACGTGGACAACGCGGTCACAGCTATCCTTGGACGATACGAGTCCCCGCTCTTCCAGAAGCTCGCGGCGTACCACCTTCAGAGCACACTCCCGGGCACGTTTTTGATGCATTTAGGCACCAACACACCCGAGGCGTCTGCCACGTCTGATATTGCCGATCGGTTGGCGTCAGTGCGGTGGCAGCGCGAGCA
>CEOP01245509.1_pt1 | contig 13835 bp, 3 predicted proteins | sample 361301 | NCBI WGS metagenome assembly CEOP01 (sample SAMEA2619548, study PRJEB7988) | marine metagenome | biome: marine biome (ENVO:00000447); feature: deep chlorophyll maximum layer (ENVO:xxxxxxxx); material: "saline water (ENVO:00002010), including plankton (ENVO:xxxxxxxx)" | depth 55 m
TCCAGCTCGTAGATCCCGGACCGCGTCGTGCGATCGGCGAGCGTGGAACACCGGAGCGTGGTCGCGTCTTCGGAGTAGCACCACGGCGCGCCGTCCTCGGACATGAGTCCGATGAGCTCGCCCGGCTCGGCCGCGTCCACATTGTCCTGCGAAAAAAAACGAACCCATGCGTTAGTTGTTCATCGAGCACAGGTTCGCAGGGCGTGTAGTGTGGGGGAGGGGGCGCGTACGTTGCCGGACCAGTAACCGCAAAAGGCGCCCTCGAACGCCTCGTGCGTCGTGTACCCGATGCAACGCTCGCCATTCTGAGCAACCCACGGGTTGGGCGCACGGACATCGCTTCTGCCACAGGTCTTGCTTGTACTCGGCAGGCAGACGCCGATCGCTGCGTTCCGCGTCTTCACCTCGAGCTCCAGGTCTTCGATGTCGTTTCGGAACTTGTCGAGACGGTCCCCAAAGCTCATGCTTTGCGGCGGCTGTGGTGGCGCGGGCGGGCCATTGGATCCGGCAGGAGGCGGGCTTGGTGGCGGAGGCGGAGGCGAAGCTGGTGGTCGGTAGGCGGAAAGGCCAGTGTAGACCCGTTGGAAGAGCTCGTACTGCTTGCGTGTCTGTGCAAGCTTTTCGATGGCCTGGTTAAGGAGGGTGTATTCCTCTTGGCCCGCGAGATCCGCACGATACGTGTCACGCAGGAGGTGGCCGAGTCCGCAGTTTTCGGCGGCGATCTCCAAATCGGGGTCCGGGGACAACGCGGTCGTAAAGTTGATCTGAATGTTTAGTGGGTCGCTGAGAAGACGGCCCGCTTCCACAAGCTCGTCGCGCAACTTGGCGCGGCTGTCGGCCTCAATCAGCGCGATGAGACACCGCGGCTGCCACGACGTCGGTTTGTGCGGTTCGAATTCCTCGTATTCGTTGCGCCCGTGCCGGCACACGAAATCGCGGTAGAAGATTGTCACCGCGTGGTCCGAATCGACTTCTATGCACTTTTCGCGCCCTTCTTTTGTTCCGAATGAAACAAACGACTTGCTGTTTCGGTCCTTGTCTGGGACGTTTTTGAGAAACTCGAACTGCGACGCGCCTTCGCGACAGTGGTGGTCCGACAAGAAGAGGCCCTCGATGATCGTGGTGTCGGGGTAGCCTTCGCGCGACTCCAGGAGCGCGCCGCTGACCGCTTGCCAGCCGGTTTCGCCCGCGCGCAGAAACATGTCTGTCTGACTCTCGTCGAGGTCAAAGTAGATGACTCGCGATTCGGGCGTGTCGAGGATCGGCGGGATGGCGGGCATGGGCGGGGGTGAGGATGGCGGAGGCGGAGGCCTCGGTGGCGACGGAGGTGGCGATGGAGGGGAGGGAGGAGGCGGGGCGGCCGGAGGAGGAGGAGATGGCGGTGGAGGTGTCGCCGGTGGTGGAGACGGCGAAGGAGAGAGTGGAGGAAAGGTCGGAGGCGGCGGCAACAGCGGCGGAACAACTTCAAAGGGGGGAGGTGGCAGCGCTGGAAGGGGAGGGGGCGACGGCGGCAGGGCTGCCGGTCCAAAGCGCAGACAAAGTCCGTGCTTAATGCTAGGAGGAGCCGACGGGGGTGCACCCGGAGTCGGTGGCAAAAACGGCACTGGGGGTAGGGGCGGCGGGGGCGGCGGACGCGGTTCGGGCGGCGGGTCCGGCGGCGGGTACGGTTGCGCCGCTTCCGAGAGCAACGGCCCACAGACACAGAAGTCCTGGTCGTACGCATTGAAATCGATCACGTCTCCAACCACAAAGTTGAACTGCGATGTTTTGGGGACGATCGTACCGGCGTAGTAGTTTTTGAGGCCAGGGAAGGGGGTCTCCATCGAGCCAACAAGGCCTCCGCCATGGTAACGAATATCAACGTGTGCTTCGTGGCTTGTTCCATCCTCATGAATGACGTTGACCCTCACAAAGTTAAGAAAGTGATCTGAGGCATGGCTTTTTACCCACGTCACCGAATCGATGAGGGATAGGTCTTCAATCATGAACGTGTTGGCGTACTGTGCGCCGTGCAGATGCGCGACTTCCTTTACCGCAGCTCGTGTGTTCATTCGCGTCCGAATCCACTTGGAATCGTACCCAAAACGATTTTGGTCATGGCATCTGTGTGCGCAAGACCCGGGGGTGAAAGCGATTCGATGAACAAGAATGTCCATGTTGCCGTCGTTGTTGAAATCCTCACACACCACCTCGACCGGTTTGGCGCGTGGATCGAGAACCGTGCGCGAATTGCCTAATGTTTGGTGTTCGACCTGGTTGAACGTGTAGACGCGCGGCGCAAAGTCTTCGCCAACAACGGCAACCAACGAATTAGAACCGCAAAATGTTGCAGCGGTTGGGTGTTGAACGTCGTTTCCTGTAGACACAATCGACGACGTCGATGTGACCGTGTGAAATTTGATTGAAGATTTGCTCGTGGAGTCTCTTGTGAGCTGCACCAGTCTAGTTTCTTGGCCGATCGTTCGGTGGCAAAATTCGTAGTCAACTCCATGCTGGTTTGGCTCGCAGTAGCAAGTGTCTTGCATACAAAAGGTGTATCCCGGGTTGTTTGTGGTCGCACCGCAGCCGTGTTGAGGATCGCCACAATTGTCAGATTTGCCCCTGACAACCGCCACCGCCCCTCCAGTGTTCGTCCCATCTGTCGAACCCGGTTTTCCAACAGCTGTGAATGTCGATGCGTGTGCGTTTGGTGTCAAGACGGAAGGGTTGTCACGCTCGCGAATGACCACGAGTTGATTGCACGCATCTGCGCCTTCTGGGCACGAGGAGCGCACCCCAAGCGGCATTGCCATGCTTTTGATGGGCACTTCCTCCACAACCAGCGCGCCACTGTCCTTCTCTCCACAATAACCGGTCATGAACGTTGCAACACCACCTTGCCACAGTGGGTGCGCGAAATCACGACGATACGGATACGTTTTTCTGCCCATGCAGGCACCGGTTCCCTGGGAGAACAGCACTCCCATCGTTTCTGCGGGGTCTTTGGACTGGGTGACCATCGCAATCCGATGTGGGCAACTTTGCTGCTCATTGAGGTACCGCGTGCCATCTGTTCCGGCGACGTTTCCACGTGGATCTTGAATCGCACCTTGGTTAGGTGCAAGACCCCAGTCGTGCCCAAGAGGGCAGTACGTGTGCATTTCTACGTCGCTTCGTGTTCCATAGCCGCCATCATTGCAGTAGTGAGGATTCAGGTCTCCTCCGAAGCATTTGTGCCCTATGCCGGAACCGTAGTCGACTCGACCATTGTATTGTTGGTATGGCGCCCACTTGGAGTTCACGCACTCGGATATTCCCATCGTGGTACCGCCTGGATTGATGCAAAGGTTCAAAAACCCTGCGCCGTAACGGTTTTCATCGTTGATGTGGTCGTCGCAAAACGTGTTACGGTCGTTGGTGCTAAAGGAGGCACGATTGAATTTGGAATGGTCGTCGTGGCGCTTTCCGCATGTACTGGTCTGCCATGAACTGGTCTTCTGACACCCCTTGTATTCTGAACCGTCGTAAAGGGGTTCGTCGGGCGGCACTTCGTCAATCCATTCGTATTCGGGGTACATCACCTTGCGTGAAGATGTAGGACCACAAACTTGAGTGTTGACGGACCCCCATGGTTTTAGAGGTATGATTGGAAGCGCGTCTTCGCAGCCTTCGACCTCGGGGGTGCAGGGTGTGAATCCTGCGCCATATTTGCCGGGGTCGCTGGGATCGTTCCTGAAATGCTTTTTGGGAGAGATGGAATGAACCACCGGGACCACCACCTTGAACGAGGTGGTGGTGACATCGAATATCGCAGTCCGGTACCACCCACCCGGAACGGTGCTTCCGTCGCTCTTTTTGTCTGTAGTGCGATCTCCGTACATGAAGGCCGATGTTGCTCGGGCAGCGCTTGAATCCATGTAGTCGGCGGCAAAAGGAGATGCGCGCACGACAGTGCCCTCAGACAGTGAGTGGGGACGTGTGAAATTGTATTCGATCCAAGCGCCAACACCTCGCATTTCGACGGCTCGTCCAATGTTGGCACTCGTATACTTGAGTTCTTGGTATTCGGCGCCGCCTAGGCTGATGGTATCGTTAATTTTCCCAGTGCCCGGTTCCAATGGTGCAAAGCGCACCGCGTCGTCCATGTTGTCGTCTGGGTTGGGGAACTTGACTTTTCGCGACGTCTGTGAATCGAATGTTGCGGCCGTTTCCGAACCAGTGTAGAAGCACTTTGTCGGCCTTCCACGGAAAAGGAGACAGAAGTCAACTGTCTTGTCTTCGGAGACATCCTCCTCCCCCATGTGGAACGCCGCCACGTCCACTGCACCTCTGTCGTCCGGATCGCCGATTCGCTGAGGAGCCAAAAACGTTGGATTATCCCCAGATGTCGGTTTTTTGCGCAGCGCGTCGTTTTTCGGCCGACCTTTGACGCGAATGACACCCGTGCCCGTCAGGCCATTCTCAGTGTCGATGGTGTTCGCGCACCTTGCGCTGGAAGTCAGTTCCAACGTGAGTTCGACAATGTGCCGACCCCAACTTTGACCTGACACAGTGGTTTTCCAACTCGGCTGATTGTACCACGACCCGCCGTGTTTCCCCCAGTCGTAGTTCAGCTGGCTGTCCATGCTGATCCAAGATTTCACGATGGCTGTTTTTCCCGGGAGGTCTAGGTTGTCGGTGTTACTAGTCCAGTCTCGCACGTCCGCGCCGAGGATTTCGAGAACATCTCCCTTTCTGAACTGTGTCAAGGGCCCTTGTTCGAATCGTTCCGAAGGATTGCGAAAGGGTCCAATTGCAAAGATTGTGAATTCCCTAAACTTTTTGTCTCCGTCGCATACGGCGGTGCGGTGTGCCTGATTGAAGAAGTATGCCGTTGCTTCCACTGTGTGACGTTGCACAGCGGAGCGCCAAAGCCAAGCCTCGCCATTGCTGTCTACGCCAATGATGTCCGGATACGAATCACGACCGTCAAAATCAATGATGTGAACTTTGACGAGTGTCTTGTCTGTGAACTGTGTACCAGTTTTGGGGTAGTTGCCCTCTCCATCGTTGAGGTAGTACTTGTTTCCCATCACAATGTCTGCGTGGCCATCGCCGTTTAGGTCTTCAGTGGCAAGCCCCTCATTGCCTGTGCCAAAGACCTCAGATCCAATCAGCGTGCTCGATGTCCAGCGTCCAGACGAATCCCCCCAATAGATCTCCGAATGGGACGTCGACGTTTCCTGGTCCCCCGCAGCAGTGCGGTGTACGGCACAGCAGTCTTTGGAAGACACACTTCCCGCGCAGTTGTCGTAGCTCACGCGGGACCCAGAGTCCCCAGCAATGACGTTGTCGTAGTCACACGCGTATTCTGTCGGTTGCGACTGCGAAATGGTTGGGAACGGATGCTCAGCATGGCCGTAGATTCGAAGGTTGCGAAGCGATCCTTCGAACCCGATAGCTTTCGCGTAGGACAGTCCCACTGCGTTTGACCCGAACCCTGGAGCCACCCCTCCATAGCAAAATTTGTTGCGGACACGCGCAAAACACTGCTTCTTGTCCCAGTCGGCGTCGCTCGAAAACAATGGGCCGTCAACGGTCGATCGTGGAATCAGTGCGTACCCGGAATTGCGCGTATAGTATGAGCACTGGCTGTATCCCCCGCTGTGTGTAAGTGTCGAAAACTGAGAGTAGCCGTTGCAGTTGTCACCTTCTGCTTCGCATTTTGTGCGGCAGCTTGCAAGGTCACCAGAGACAAAGTCTTCAGAACTCTGGCGAAACACAATGCCGACTTGGCCGACGGTGCGCATCTCCTCGTTCGCGTCTCCGCGACACTCGCCCTTGCCAGGCACCCTTGCAAATCCTGAGAGGTCGCTGGCGGTTGACGCTCGGTAAATCGTGTGGATTGCGCTAGACGGCGTGTCTTCGGCGAGCACCTCTCCATCCACGATGAGTCGACGCTTTCCTCCCGCGCCTTCGTACTGGCTGATCACAGAGTGCCAGTTGCCGTCCAAAAACGATGCAATTTTGGACGTGTTGCGGTAGATCAAATTTTGATCGTTGCAGAAGCGACCACCTGTGCATTCGAGCTTGTGGTTGTACACGTGGACGTCAACAAGACTTAGCTGCCTCCCAGAACCCGGCATGTGCACAGACACGTAGCGACCCGTCCCTTCGCAGTTAAACGTGTCGTGTGTGAAGGTTGAAAGTACCGGACTGCCCGCGACGGCCGTGAACACGCAGGTTGTTTTTGTAGTCTCTGTTGAGTCCAAGGGGTTCATGCGGTCGTGGATCACTATGTTGACTCCGCCTCCAAAGATTGCATTGATAGTGGTTGGCACATGCAGAAACAGACTGTGAATAGTCTTTCTAGAACCAAGGTCGAGCCGCAAGTAGGGATTTTCTACAGCGCCGTCGCCGTTGCCTTCACAGTGACCTTTACTGTCTGACGGAAGCGCACAGTTGCTGTTCCTACACTCGGTGTCCGTGTGTGTTTGTGCAAGGGTTCCCTTCTTGTTGTTGTAGAACACATCGACGCATTGTGCGGCAGGGTACGACTCGTGGTTGTGATTCATTGTCGCGTGGACCACCGGAATCTTTGACCCCTGGTGGGTTAGCAATCCGTCGGTCATCGCCCACACAACAAACATGAACCCATCTTTGTTGATTGCGATTCCGTGACCAAAGGACGGAAAGTCACCCGCGTAGTACAGCATTGTTTCTTCCAAGGCAACAAGTTTTTGGAATGTCATCTTGAACTCGAGTGCCACTGTGTAGGGCGAACCGCCGTTGAGTTTGGAAGCCACCGACAACCATTCCGTCGACAGCGGCTGTAGGCAGTCTTGATTGTTGCTGGTGATTTCTGCCACATCACTAGCACTAAACGCCATTTCATCAAGAGCCGTTATCAACGGCGCACGCACTGTCGGGCCGGTTGGCATCCATTTGCGTTTGAAGTCATAGAGGTGTTTGCGACACGTGCTGTTAGACTTCAAAAATCCACCACGGTACGGGTCCACAAACGTGGAGTGCAAACGGCGGCCAGTCGTCGACGCGGCCACAACGGAGCTACCCGATTGGTCGGAAAACCGCGACCCGCACATGCAAAGCGCGTCCACAAAGCGCGTCTCGAGTTCTGGCTGCTTCGTAGCCTTGCAAACACACTGTGAAGAGGGAGTGCAAAGCGTGTCAGTCGATGCCAGCGACCCCTTTGTAAAGTACACTACGCCGCTTCGTATGTGACAGCCGGCTGGACACGTGTTGCATGGAGTGAAGCCTTCCAGCGCTTCGTCCCTAAATTCCAAGTTGACCTGGTATGCGTACAATTGGCATTCAGCTCTTGATGGGTTTGAGTCACTACTCAAACAAGGTCGTTTGACGTTCGACGCGACAAGGGTGGTCCATTTCCACGTCTTGGGGTCGTTTTGCGCGTCCAGACACATTGGCACGCCGGGCAAACACGCGGCTTCAAATCCAACTCGTCGTTGCTTGTTGCACTGTTCTTTGCATCCTGATTTGATGGCCAGGTCGGAATTTGAATTCGAGCTCGCGTGCATGAGCACCTGATGTGTTAAAATGCAGCATTCTTGGTCTTGGGCGGTTTCGCAGTCGGGGTATGGGTTTCCGGTCGGGGCGAGGCGTTCGACTGAAGACTGCAGCAAAGACGCCGGGTTGAACATCAGGAACGCGTCGCGTTTGATTGCAAATGTCCATTTTGAGACATCCGGACACGAGTCGTCTTTTGTGTTGAAGTTTCGGTGCGCTTCCACCGGTGGCCACACAACATTGCTTGTATCGGAATACCACCTCCAGCACCCACCAGCGGCTCCCTCAGTTGCCGCGTCTGGTTGTGGGATCTCGGAATTCATGCACTGGTGGTGCGCGGGTGGCGGAGGTGGAACTTGCTCCTCATCCACGGGCGGCGGTGGAGAAGGCGGGGGAAATCGTAGCTGATTGTCCTTTGCCAGTTCTAGCAGTCTTTCGGGGGTAAGCACGTTGCTCAGGTCGTGTTCTGGGCGGCAATTGTAGGTACCACCGTTGAATTCCGACCAAAAGAAGCAGACTTCCGCTTCCCATACGCAATCCCTGGTATTGTCTGGGGTGTGATGCGTAATAGCGTCTGGAGGAACAAAATGGGACAGCGATGTCACCGCTTTGGCGTGCGCCGCAAAGCTTGTCCACAGCTGCTTCTGCACCTTGTTGCGCACAACACGGAAGACCAAACACTCGCCACCCGTTGGTACTGGGTCGCCTAAAGTATTCACTAATTCGCTCTTGTCGTGCACCTGGTTCCACACGGCCAGCATCCCGTGAGTCGGAGCGGACGAGCGAAACTCGCCTCCAGCCTCATGTATCACGTTCATTTCCAAGTAGTGTTTACATGTCGATTGTGTCACATATGCCTGTCTGCCCACAAGCCCGTATGTGGCCTGGAGTGTCGGGCGCGTTTGGGCCTCAAAGGTCGTGAATCCAAGACCGTCAAGAGCTTCCGTTCCAGGAAAGTGCAGTCCAGCCACGCCCAGTCCAGCTCGAAAGGCGACCTGGTCTTCATCGGAAAGCCTGTGACCTTCGATTTTCGGGACACACTCCCAGGGACAGATTGCACTGTCAAAATGGCCATCGCTGTGCAATTGATTGGCAAGTGTGCTCGTCGCCAGATAGTTTCCGCGAAACAGTGGAATCGCTTCGCTGCCGTCGCACGCGTCGGATCCGCAGGTCACCGAAAAGAGATTGTCACCGTCCTGTGTTGGGGGTTCGTACCCATCCGGGTGCCACGTGCGGAACCGTTCGCCTTTGGCAATCGGCAGAAATGGCGGATTAGGCGGCGAAAACGGGGGAGGAGGAAACGGAGGCGCCGGAGGGGTCGGTGGAGGCGAGGGTCTCGTGAGCGGTGCCCCAGACACATCCGCCCACGACGTTCCAACAAACTGCACCAGGTTGCACCCTTGTGCAGGGTCACAGCTTTCTTTGCAGGTTTCCGCGACGTTTTCGTGGACCGTGTACACCTCGCCGCTGATCACGGCTTCGCCCATGTGGTCCGGCACCTTGCCCGGGCACCACCGCGGATGCCATGGTTTTGTGGGTATGCCAATTCGATGCGAAAAAACATAGGCGCCGTCGCTCTTCGGATCCGGTTCCGCGCCTTCGCACCAAAACGCCTTGTACATCACAAAGTGGGTGTCGTGGACGTAATCGATGGAGGCGCGGTTAATCAGGGCCAAAGGATCGCGGTTGTTGTCGGGATCGCCAATGCACAGACACGCACGCGTGTCTGTGTTCAGAACGAAGCCGGCAATCGCATCTTTCCCGAGCTTATGCACGCACCGATTGCCACATCCCGAAGGCTCCTCGTGCGTTTCTCCAGAGTCTTGGTGATGCGCTGGCATTGTGAACCCCTTTTCGAAGGCTTGTGCGTAGTAGAGTGTCCCCCCAAGCGCGCCATCAAACGCGCCCTCAAACTTTGGCGGACCAACCGACCAGATGTTGACGTCTCCCGTTGGATCGTACTGTCCGTTTTCAACCAAGAAATGGGTGACTTCTTCATTGTCTGGCGGCTCGGGAGTTGGGCTGGTGTAGCATTCGCACCTCCCCGTCTTACTGTTGTATTGCACATAGTGCAGCAGAAAGAGTTCTGTTTGCTCAGCGCACTCGGCGGAACAGCGCGAAAACCACTTTGTGGGATCTGTGGAAGCGTCTTCAAGCAAACGCCAGCTGTCCGGATACGGCGCCCCCGCATCAAAGCACGCCTTACACATGTCGCACTGCGACTTGTACCGAATGTAGCATTCGTCGGTTTGTAGTTCACGGTCAAAACTCTCAGGCAACCACGACGAGCAGTAGTGCTGGTGGCACCCGAGCGACGTGTCGCCCGGCACGCTCCACGGAGCACATCCGATGCCAGAACGCACCAGACACTTGTTCTGGAAGTTTTCGTATGCGCAAAATCCCTCTTTGTGCTTCTCAGCTTCCACTTTCCATTCAGCCTGCGCCGGGCACGCGTCAAGATAGGATGGCGGAATGGTGTGCACCGGCTCGAACATCTTGGTCAACCTTGGGCCAGACGTCAGTCTCCAGGTGTTGGTGAGATGTGCCATTGGAAGAGAAAGCGCAGCGGACCTGACATACCTGTCGACGTTGCCAGCCGTTGAGGGTTCAGTGACGCGCAACATTGCGTCTGGATGCGTGACCGCCCCCCGCTCAACAGACGCGTACGCTGCATACAATCTTGTGTCTGGGTGGGGTTCCGAATACGCCTCGAGAGCAATCGGCGACCATTCGCCGTCGTCCCGGTTGGGCGCGGAGGTGCACGAACATTCACAGTACTGTAAGTTGGGCGGAGGTGGTGGATCTGGTGGCGGCGGAGGGCCAGGATTTGGAGGTGGAGGAGACGGTGGGTTCGGGCTCGTTTGCAGATCGCGAATAGAGACAACGTTTTCAGGAGGAACAAAGTTTGGATCGGAGAATAGTGCGTCCCTGGTTGTGGACCCATCTATCGTGTGCCTCTGTTCCATTCTCTGCTTGATGAATTCCACTTGCTGCTCTGTGTCCTTGCGGTTGAAGTCCTTGATCTTTTTCGACCATTCGTCAAACGAAAGCGTTTCAAACGGTTCTGCTTCGATATTTTCGCTCGTGTAGCCCTTGCTGTTGCACCATTCCACCCACGAAGAGTGCACTGACGGCGTCCTGTGGATGTATTTACAATCTTCTAAGAACTCATCATTTTGGAGCCGCCTCCCAACGACGACGTAGCCACTCGCCTTTTCTAGAAGTGGCTTTCCTGTGTTCCACACGACCCGACGCGGACCTCCGCAATCGGTCTGGTCGGTTCCGTACCCCTGTGAACCACCAAGCGCAACGTCCTCGCACTTGCCGTTGCGAGAGGCGGTGCCATCGCCTTCGGTGCCAGCGGTGTCCGATGCCACCCAGTTGACGTTCGTGCGGGTGCCGCATGCGTGGCACTGTGATCCATAGGGACACAAAAACGACCCATCTACAGTGATAGCTCCCAATCCACCGTCCGTGCAGGCCCCTTCGTGGTCGCACACGTTCAGACACGCCCAAAAGTGGCGGTAGCACTTGCTGTCGTCGGCGTGCGCTTTTTTTGTTGCAACGATGGCCATGGTGTGCACCTCGCAAAGCCCATCCGATTCGCGAAAGGTCATCCCGGTGCATTCTTGGCCCCGCGTGAGCTGTTCGGAACATTTGGTGCTGCATTCTTCGAGCGTCAGACCAGTGAAGAATTTATAGCCACTTTTGGAACTGCCGCTGTTGTCATTCTTTCCACGGCAGTCGCCGTCCTCCAAGAAGACGACGTTGGTGGTTGCGGATGAGGGCGGGGGTGAATATCCGCCTGGCGGGGGAGTTGGCACCGGAGGGGACCCTGCCGTTGCGAACGAAAGGTCGCCCATCGTGCTCATCTTACGCGGAGGGCAGTCCGACTTGTCGGTTGCATATCGACAGAGTGCAATGTCGGAGCCGTCCTCGCCAATGGTGAATTCGGATTCGGGGCCACTGTCCTGACAGATGCCATTGTTGGCGTAAGCGCACGAATCGTCGCCGATCACCTCTCCATTGTCGTGGTATTGCGTTCTTGGTCCACAGTTTGTGTTCTGCGTCCCATACGGGCACAGTGGTGGATAGATGGATCCGACGCCGCCATCCCGGCACTCCAACCCCTCGTAGATTCGCACATCGGCACAGGCGTCGGTCGCGCCGTGGAATCGTGCCGCGCGAGGGGGTCTCGGCGTTGGCGGAATTTCGGGCGGCAATGGTGCAGAGGGTGGCCGTGGCGGAGACGGCGGCGCCAACTCACCGCCGACGGAAAACGCAACCAGCCTGTTTCCGAGGTTGCTCGAGCAGTGCCGCGCGCAATTAGCCGCACCCGTGTCGGTTCCTGGGCAGGAATACTGCGTCACGTGACTACGCAGATGCTTGGGCATGCGCACGTCGTCCGCGACCCATTTGTAGAATGCGGTGGCGTGTCCGCTGTTGTCAATTGGGGTCTCGGGGCCCGCGTAAAGCCATTTGGTCTCGTCAGCGACGGTTGGCGGCGGTGGCGGCGGTCGTTTGTGCTCGCCACACAGGCAGTATTCGTGTGGCGCACCTGCGCACCGTCGGTGCATGAATCTGCCAAATTTCGCCTCCCGGTCAGCGGTGACGAACGCGTAGGTTGCCGGTGCGCCCGACTGCGAGCAAGGGGCGAGAGAAGGGGTGAGTTGTCATCCAGTGTAAATGTGCGTGTGCTGGGCTAGAAAAAAATGCACACCTGCGAGCCAAGAGAGCACCCGAGGAAACACGCCTGCGTGTCGTCTCCCCGCTCGCAGGACGAGAGCTGCACCTCAATCTCGGTCGACAGCTTCAGCCTTGTCCCAACTTCAATCGCCGCGGAGCGGCACGCGGAATACGTCACAAACGCACAGTCTTCGTCGGACGGCACCTCGGCACTGGCAAGCCGCAGTGTGCCGTACGCTTGCGCGAACGGCGGAGGAGCGCGCGGCGGTGGCGGCGGCATCTGTACTGTCGGCGGCGGTGGAGGGAATGGCATCCCGGCAAAACAGAAGCGGTCGACCAGGCCCTGGATTGGGACGTGCGTTGAAGAGGGACATTCCCTGCGAACAAGAGCGTAACAAGGGTGCACAAACATTGTGAGCAAGAGAGAAATCGCCAAACATTTTGCAAGACAGATAGCATTTTCCGCCTCAGAGTGTAATTCATGCAACGGTTTGGGGGGCAGCTTAGGTGGATTGAAAAACGACAGCGGTGGCGACTTGATTGGTGTGGAAAATTCCAAGGCAGCTTTCGCACAAAAGAGGAAGCTAAAGCAAAACTGGAGACCCTGAAGATTGCCCGCGAAGCCGCTTTGCAAGAAGAAAAGATTGCCAACTTTGGCGATGTTGTTCTCCGTGCGTGCACCCGATGCGGAGTAAGAAAACCTGAAAATGCCTTCAAAACCATAGTGATCAAATCGACTGGAGAGACTCGTGCTTGTCAATACTGCATTGAATGCCATACTAAAGAGCGAGCATTTCGACTTAGTTCAGTCCAGCTGGAGAAGAAGAAGGCGAAGCGAAACACACCAGAGGGAAAAACTGCTATCAAAGTACAGAACCAGAAGCCGGAAGGAAAACGCAAGCGCGCTTTGCTGCAGCAACTGCCCGAATCCAAAAAGCGCAGAAAGGAGAAGCCTCCTCCATCGGCCACACGCGAAAAAGCACGCGAATACACGGCTCGCCACAGAAAGACTCCTGGATACATTGAACGGACTACCAGCGTCCAGTTCCGGCTGCGTCAAAGTTTACAGGCAAAAATTCGTGCAGCGTTGAAGGGTCGTCTCCACGGGGATGATGTAACGAAGCTTGGCAATGTCTGTCAGTGGGCCGACGACGCGGATGATTTAGTCGAGCACTTCCGCCTCAGACTGGCCGCTGGCATGACAATGAAGAACTACGGCGTCTTCTGGAGCATTGCACACGTCATCCCATGTGCGTACTACAATGTGCTTGATCTCGAGGATTTGAGGCGCTGCAACTCTCGGGAAAATCTGGGTTGCGACTATGTCGTGCCAGAGGGTGACAAGTTGACCAATTCGCAGAAAGGTGTCAAACTTCCCGACGACGAAAAAATGATTGCACAGGGTGCTTCCACTTGGCCAAAGTCGTGGAAAGGTGTTCTTCCATGTGCATCAAAGCGTATGGAGCTTGAGAAGCTTGCCCACGCGGGCAAGCTCTACCCACGTAAGCACGTCGGCCAGATGGACATTCGCATGTTTGTGCGTGCACAAAAGTAGAGAGACAGGGTGTGTGTAAGGGTTCGAGTAAGCAAACGCACGTAAGCAAGAATTGGCCACACGTCGTGTCGGCGCATTCCTCGCCGCGGCA